>OFFG01000029.1_pt1 | contig 135400 bp, 117 predicted proteins | sample 1521331 | NCBI WGS metagenome assembly OFFG01 (sample SAMEA3504129, study PRJEB24116) | mouse gut metagenome | biome: mouse gut; feature: mouse-associated habitat; material: faeces | place: Denmark | collected 2011 | reverse complement strand
GGAACTTCCTGTTTATGAAGATGTGACATATTATGCTCAAAGAAATTATTGATAAAAACGCTCTTTTCGTTTGATAAAAATTTAAGAAATATTTAATAAATAAAGGGGAAAATATGCTAGACATACACAAAAAATAGGAGTATAATTTCTTAATGGTACGTGACATTACATTCATTGGAGCGGGCCACAATATTATTACCTGATAGAGGGGAGAAAAGAAAAATGAAAAAGATTTTAAGTGTAGTAATGGTTCTCTGCATGACTCTTGCATTGGCAGCATGCGGCGGCAAGGAGCAGACAGTAAGCTATCGTTCCGAGCAGGAGCAGCAGGGTCTGAAGATGGTTGATACCATGACTTTGGACGCAAAGGGTGACAAGGTTGTGAAGATCACCGAGACAATTGAGATGGATATGTCCGGTTTCGATGAGGCTACACAGGAGCAGATGAACGTATCTTACGACGCTCTGGTAGAGCAGTATGCGGCTGTTGAAGGCGTAGAGTGCACAGGTTCCGCAGGAACAGGAAGCTACTCCATTACCATTACCATCGATGCAACCGGTGATGCGGTAGAGACTCTGGCATCTCAGGGACTTTTGGAGATTGAAGGAAACGGAAGTAAGCTTTCCTTAAAGGCTACCGGAGAATCTCTGGAAGCAGGCGGATACACAAAGGTTGAGTAATCCGTTTCTTACATAAGAATCGAGTCAAAAAGAGCGTCGGGAAACCGGCGCTCTTTTTTCAGGTGCGCCTAGCGGTGCACGTTTCTAACGGGTGAAAGTCCCCAATCCGCCCTGGTAGTGGGAAGGATACAGCCGAACACCAAGGGTGTCCATCGTGAGGTGGAATCTGAAGGAAGGTGGAGGCAAATCTCTGGTCTGACGAACAGAAACCACATCAGGCTATAGTTAAGGATAAGGTTGCTTAACAAACCAAAGTCCAATAACTACCCGGAATTAACTATGGTAAATGTGGCAGATATATGGAGAGAAAGAAACGTGTGGTACCAAGGGAGATCTCGTCAGCGGATGGAAACAGAGTATGAAATCCGTGAGTAACAACGAATGGCGAGAAGTCAGCAGAGGTCATAGTACCATGGCGGTTGCAAACGTTATGGGAAGGACTGAACTTTAGGAGACACAGGCAATGAATGTAACTGAAAGTAGATTTGAGAACAGACAACTTCATATGGAAGACTATCTGCAAATGGTATCTGCGGAACAGAAAGAGTATGCGGAAGAGTTCGACTACTCTGAGATTACTGAAAAGAGCAGTGTCATCACAGACTATTGGACGGACAATCTTTTGGAACTGATTTTGCGAAAAGAAAACCTTAATAAGGCATATAAGAAAGTGAAATCAAACAAGGGAAGTGGTGGGATTGACGGAATGCAGGTGGATGAACTTCTGCCCTACCTAAGAGAGAACCAGGAAACCTTGATCCAAAAGATAAGGGATGGAAGATATAAACCAAATCCCGTCCGGAGGGTAGAGATACCCAAAGAAACAAAAGGCGAGTTTCGTAAGCTTGGAGTTCCTACTGTAGTTGACCGGGTAATACAACAGGCAGTCGCACAGGAACTCACACCAATCTATGAGAAGCAATTCTCGGGAAACAGTTTTGGTTTTCGCCCGAACCGAGGAGCGCAGGACGCCCTCAGATAATGCCAAAGGAATGTAAATGATGGATATATATATGTGGTGGATATGGACTTGGAAAAGTTTTTCGATACGGTAAGCCAGAGTAAACTGATAGAGGTGTTGTCAAGAACCATCAAGGATGGCAGAGTTATATCGCTGATACACAAATACCTAAATGCCGGAGTTATAGCAAACGGGATGTTTGAGCGTACAGAAACAGGAATGCCACAAGGTGGTCCGCTAAGTCCGATGCTTAGCAACATCATGCTGAACGAGCTGGATAAGGAACTAGAAGGCAGAGGACATAGGTTTGTCCGATATGCAGACGACTGCATGATTTTCTGTAAAAGCAGGAAAAGTGCAGAAAGAACCCTGAAGAACATCATTCCGTTTATTGAAGGAAAATTATTTCTTAAAGTGAACCGGGAGAAAACAGAGGTATTACATATCAGCAAGGCCAAATACCTTGGGTACAGCTTTTACAGATATAAGGGAAAATGCAGATTTAGAGTACACCCAAAATCAGTTAGAAAGCTGAGGAATAAAATCAGAGAACTGACCGACAGGAATAATGGTATGAGTAATGCAAAAAGAGAAGACAAATATCAGCAGTTTGTGCGAGGATGGGTAAATTATTTCAAACTCGCAGACATGAAGAGACTCCTCAAAGAAACGGATGAATGGGCAAGACGAAGAATCAGGGCGGTCTATTGGAAACAGTGGAAGAAAATCAGGACAAAGTACCGAATGCTAAAAGCGCTAGGTCTCGAACACTGGAAAGCAAAAGAACTTGCATGTAGCAGGAAAGGTTACTGGAGAATGGCACAAGTGCTCAATTCGGTAATCACAAATAAAATAATAGTCAAGTTAGGATACACATCCATGCTTGACTATTATCTGATAGTCTATGAAAACTAAGGAACCGCCGTGTACCGAACGGTATGCACGGTGGTGTGAGAGGTCGGCTAATCAACTAATGATTAGCCTCCTACTCGATTACGAAAGCTTTGATGGTGTAAAGGTTGGTTAATGCGTCAGATTCAATAAATCTTTATAGAAGTTCGGATAACTGATCGTGACGGCGTCACTTCCATTGATCCTGGTATCACCGTCGGCAATCAGGGAGGCGATGGCAAAGCTCATGGCAATCCGGTGATCCATATGGGAATCAATGACTGCTCCATGAAGCGGTTTCCCGCCATGAATAACCATGCCGTCTTCTGTACCGACGATATCGCAGCCCATGGCGTTCAGACAGTTTACCATTACATCGATGCGGTTGGATTCCTTGACTTTCAATTCTGCCGCATCTTTGATGACTGTTGTCCCTTCGGCACAGGCCGCCATCACGTTGATGATGGGAAGTTCGTCGATCAGTGTGGGGATAATCTCCCCTTCGACGGTGATGCCGTGCAGTGAGCTGTGCTTTACGAGCAGGTCTGCGGTGGGTTCCCCGTTATGGCTGACGTTGAGAAGCGTGATATCTCCACCCATAGCTCTGGCGACTTTCAGGATACCGTCTCTGGTAGGGTTGATGCCCACATTGCGGATCAGAATCTCAGCGCCGGGCACAAGCAGTCCGGCGGCAATGAAATAGGCCGCAGAAGAGATGTCGCCGGGAACGCATACTTTCTGGCCCTGCAGTCTGGGTTCCGGATGGATTGCGGCGGTGGTCCCTTCTGTATGGACATGTGCGCCGAAATAGTTCAGCATGATTTCGGAGTGGTTGCGGCTGACGGTTGGCTCCGTGACTTTCGTTGTGTCATCCGCATAGAGGCCGGCCAGCAGAATGGCGGATTTCACCTGAGCTGAGGCCACTTTGGAGTGATAGTGGATGCCGTGCAGAGGCGCGCCTTTAATGCGCAGTGGAGCACAGTCGTTGCCGTGCAGGCTGGTGATGTCAGCTCCCATCATGGAAAGCGGCTCCATAATACGGCGCATGGGGCGTTTCTGGATGGAGGCATCCCCGGTCAGAGTCGTTTCGAAAGGCTGTCCGGCCAGAATGCCTGAGATCAGTCTTGTGGTGGTACCGCTGTTGCCGGTATCGAGGATAGCGCCAGGTTTATGCAGGCCGTGGAGTCCTTTGCCGTGGATCAGGATATGGTCGGGCGTGTTCTCGATGGAGATGCCCATTCTGCGGAAACAGTCTATCGTGGAGAGACAGTCCGCTCCCTGTAAGAAGTTGAGTACTTCTGTCGTGCCTTCTGCAAGGGAACCGAACATCACGGCCCGGTGAGAGATGGACTTGTCCCCCGGAATGATTACTTCGCCTTTGAGATGGTGTGCTTTTTGAAAGATCATATTGTGCCTCCGTTGTATTTGCTGTTATGTAGTATAACTGATCGACATTGACAGCCTGTCATCTGCTGCAGGTGTCAGTGTAGTGACAGTAGAAATATCTATTGCAAAATTCCTGCATCATATCAGGAAGGGCGTCTGGTGCGGATCACGTAACCTTGTGCGGTCAGTGCACTGACCGCCTTCTCGACAGCCTCTTTTTCATGGAATTCAATGCGCAGAGCGCCTTCCGCCAATTCCCGGTTGTGATTGATCCCGATATTTTTAATGCTTATATCATGGGCAGCGAGCAGCGTGGCGATGGCGGCAATGGAACCGGGCCGGTCTGCGATATCCACTGTCAGAACATATTCGGTCTTAATCGGACCGCTGGAAGTATTGATAAAGGATTCGCGATACTGTCTTGCAGAGTCGAAGAAATCATAGAGCGTATCTGCAGCTTCGGTGTCGATCTTTGCAGAGATTTCTGTGAGACAGTTGATATATTGTTTCAGCAAAAGGGATATATTTTCTCTGTTGGTCAGGCAGATCTGCTGCCACATGACCGGCGAGGAAGAGGCGATCCTTGTGATATCCTTGAAACCGCCTGCCGCCACCATCTTCATAATGCCGGACTCGGAATCGGCGTCTCTGACAAGATTGACAAGTGAGGCGGCAACCACATGGGGCAGGTGGGAGATGGCGGCAGTCACGAAATCATGTTCTTGATAGCTTAAAATAAGCGGGATCGCTCCCATGGCTTCCACCAGTGAACGATAGCTGTGCAGTTTTTGCTCGGGCACCGTGTCGGAAGGGGTCAGTATGTAGTAGGTGTTTTCCAGAAGAGACGCTTTGGAGTTCTGATAGCCGATACGCTCAGAGCCGGTCATGGAATGGCCGCCGATAAACTGCCCCTGCAGCCCCAGTGCTTCCACCTGCCTGTGAATACCGGTTTTGACGCTGCCTACATCAGTAAGGATCGTATGGGGAGACAGATATTGTTTTAAGGTAAGCAGGTTTTCGTCGTTGCAGGAGACGGGGGCACACAGGAAAATATAGTCGCAGTCTCCAAAGGCAGTATTAATGGCAGGACAGATTTCATCCAGCACCTGCTCCTGCAGAGCCAGATGCAGGGAATCTTCCCTGATATCATATGCGATCAGACGGGCCTTCGGATATGCTGTACGGACAGCTCTGGCGATGGAACCGCCGATCAGCCCAAGGCCGATAAAACCACAGGTGAGCGTATTCATATGTTTGATACCTTTCTTTTCGGAAAAATTTGATTTATAGTTAACAACATTAGAAATTTCGTTTACTGTGAAAGTCTTCGACTTTCACAGCATGGATGGCCATGCGGCCCGCCCGACGGCAGGTTAAGCATGATGGTAGTTTACTATATATGCAAATACAGTATAGCATTTCAAAAATCGTGCTACAAGAGTAAAGTCATGGCGGGGTGAAAATATACTCTATAAGCCCTGTATATTGAAAATTGGAAAATAGAACAAAAAATTGACGCAAAAATCGTGTGCAGAATGTATAATTGTTGTTGAAATTTTCTGCGTAATTTAGTAAAATATACTTATATTTGTGTTTGGGAGTAAATTATCTATGAATTGCAGTATAAAACAGACTGATATTTTGCCCAATCATGAGTGAATAACAGAACTGGAGGATTGCGAGAAATGAACATTTACACAACGGATAAGATTCGTAATGTGGTTTTACTGGGGCACGGCGGCTGTGGTAAGACCAGCCTGGTGGAGGCGATGGCATACCTGTCCGGTATCACTTCCAGAATGGGCAAGGTAGATGATGGAAACACAGTGAGTGATTTTGGTAAAGAAGAGCAGAAACGCCATATCTCTATTGCGACGTCTGTTATTCCGATCGAGTGGGAAGGCGTGAAGATCAACGTATTGGATACGCCCGGATTCTTCGATTTCGTGGGAGAGGTGGAGGAAGCTGTCTCCACGGCAGACGCGGCGATCATTGTTGTGTCCGGTAAGGCCGGCATGGAAGTGGGTACGGAGAAGGCATGGGAGCTTTGCGAGAAGTATAAGCTGCCCAGATTCGTGTTCGTAACGGATATGGATATCGACAATGCTTCTTTCAGACAGGTCGTGTCGGACATGACCGATAAATACGGCAAGAAGATGGCTCCTTTCCATCTGCCGATCCGTGAGAATGAGAAATTTGTCGGCTACATCAATGTGATTACAGAGCAGGCGTACCGCTGGGAAGGCAAGGAAGTAGTAGAGTGCGATATGCCGGAATACAGCAAAGATAATCTGCAGCTGTGCCGCGATACGTTGATGGAAGCAGTGGCGGAGACCAGTGAAGATTTCATGGAGCGCTACTTTAACGGCGAGAGCTTTTCCGAGGCGGAGATCAGGGCGGCGCTGCGCACGAATGTTATGGACGGCAGCATTGTTCCCATGTCCATGGGTTCCAGCGTGCTGTGTCAGGGTATCTACACGCTGCTTGACGATATTGTGAAATATATGCCCAGCCCGGAGAACCGTGAGCTTGCAGGCATCGACCTTAAGAGCAACGAGATCTTCCAGGCCAACTATGATTTCTCGAAGCCGAAGTCGGCTTATATCTTTAAGACCATCGTAGATCCGTTTATCGGTAAATATTCGCTGATCAAGGTATGTTCGGGCGTATTTAAGAATGACGATACGATCTATAACGATGAGAAAGAAGTGGAAGAGAAGATCAACAAGCTCTATGTGATGCAGGGTAATAAGCCCATCGAGGTGAAGGAGCTGCATGCAGGAGATATTGGTGCCATCGCAAAGCTGACGGCGGCCAGGACAGGCAACACCCTTTCCACGAAGGCCAGGATCATCCGTTACGGCAAGGCTGAGATCTCTACACCTTATACATATAAGAGATACAGAGCCAAGAATAAGGGCGATGTGGATAAGGTATCACAGGCGCTGCAGAAGATGAGACATGAGGATCAGACCTTATGGGTTGTCAACGACGGAGAGAACAGACAGACACTGATCTACGGTATGGGCGACCTGCATCTGGAAGTGGTTGCCAGCAGACTGCTCAATGAGTATAAGGTGGAGATCGAACTGGACGAGCCGAAGGTGGCTTACAGAGAGACGATCCGCAAGAAATCAGATGTAGAATATAAATATAAGAAGCAGTCCGGCGGACACGGTCAGTATGGCCATGTCAAGATGCGCTTCGAGTCATCCGGCGATCTGGAGACGGCTTATGTGTTTGATCAGGAAGTTGTAGGCGGTGCGGTTCCGAAGAACTACTTCCCGGCTGTGGAGAAGGGTTTACAGGATTCTGTAGTCAGCGGTCCTCTGGCGGCATATCCGGTAGTTGGCGTTAAGGCTGTGCTCTATGATGGATCCTATCATCCGGTAGATTCTTCCGAGATGGCATTTAAGATGGCGACCATCCAGGCATTTAAGAAGGGCTTCATGGAAGCGGGTCCGGTTCTGCTTGAGCCGATCGCGAATCTGAAAGTGACGGTTCCGGATTCCTATACCGGTGATGTTATGGGAGATCTGAACAAGAAGAGAGGCCGTGTACTCGGTATGAATCCGGCAGGAGAAGGCAAGACCGTGATCGAGGCGGATATCCCGATGGCATGTCTGAACGGATACTGCACAGACCTTCGTTCCATGACCGGCGGCCGCGGCAACTATATGTATGAGTTCGCAAGATATGAGCAGGCGCCCAGTGATGTACAGGCCAAGGAAGTGGCTGCGAGAGCCGGTAAGGTTGCGGAGTCCGGAAGTGACGCATAAGCACAGGCATGAACATAAGCATAAACAGATGGCTGTGCGGAGATAAAAAGAGCATTGCTGATATAGGACGTCATCAGCTGATGTAGAAGATGATGTAAACGATAAAACGTTTATAAAAGTTATGAAATAGCATTGAAAAATGTGGTAGAAAATGGTAATCTATTCCTACACAGTGTATAATAGTTTTTTTGCTGTATGCTGTGTAGGAAAGTACCCATGACAGGGTGGCAGTCTCCCGGACTTAATGACCGGAGTTTTTTATCCGGAATACATAAGAGGGGAGGTGGCGCAAATGACAGATTACGAGATTATTATGATATTCTTGGGGATATTGGCCTTGCTGTTATCTTCGGGCGGACTGCTCGTTGCGTTACTGAACTTTCTCGACCAGAGAAACAGTAAGTAAAATAAAAATGCCAATCCTGTCGGCCCAGGATTGGCGAGGTCCATAAGGACTAAAGCTGTTCAGGAGCATCCACTTTGGAGTGGGTGCTTTTCTTTATACTTACTATAACATCTCACCGTCTAAAAATCAACAATAATTTCCAAAAAGTTTTTGGAATCCGGTTCAGTAAAGTTATCCGGTCCATAACGAAAAAATTAAGAACTACTGCGCAAAACGGTTGACAAATCCGGCAGGTATACTACAATATAGAACGTGGATAAAATAAAAATATCATAAATATGGTTCAAATGAGAAGAGATGTCAGGAACCGATCAGAATGGAGGCACTATGGCAGAGGTATATAACCATCGAGAGGTGGAAACAAAATGGCAGAAGGTGTGGGATGATGAGAAGGCGTTTAAGACTTCCAACGATTATTCCAGACCGAAATATTATGCGCTGGTGGAATTCCCTTATCCGTCGGGACAGGGACTTCATGTGGGACATCCGAGACCCTATACGGCGCTTGACATTGTAGCCAGAAAGAGAAGGATGCAGGGATATAATGTCCTTTATCCGATGGGCTGGGACGCTTTCGGCCTGCCGACGGAGAATTATGCGATCCAGAACCATATTCATCCGAAGATCGTGACGCAGAATAATGTCTCCCGTTTCAAGAGCCAGCTCCATTCTCTGGGATATTCTTTTGACTGGGACAGAGAGATCAATACGACGGATCCGGCGTATTATAAATGGACGCAGTGGATCTTCCTGAAGCTGTTTAAGGAGGGACTTGCCTATAAATCCGAGATGCCGATTAACTGGTGTACTTCCTGTAAAGTCGGGCTTGCCAATGAGGAAGTGGTGAACGGCGTCTGTGAGAGGTGCGGTGCAGAAGTGGTGCGCAAGGTGAAGAGCCAGTGGATGCTGAAGATCACGGAATATGCGGATAAGCTGATTGAGGGGCTGGATACCGTGGACTACGTGGAGCGGGTCAAGGTATCGCAGAAGAACTGGATCGGTAAGTCGACCGGTGCGGAAGTGGACTTTTCCATTAAGGGAAAAGAGGACAAGCTGCGGGTTTATACGACCCGTTGTGATACACTGTTCGGCGTGACCTACATGGTTATGTCGCCGGAGCATCCGCTGATCGATAAATATAAAGAAGATATCAAGAACTGGGACGAGATCGCGGCATACCGTGAGCAGGCGGCCAGAAAGTCTGATTTCGAGCGTGCGGAGCTGGCGAAGGAGAAGACAGGTGTGAAGATTGACGGCCTGACGGCGGTAAACCCGGTGAGCGATGTGGAAATCCCGATCTTTGTCTCTGATTATGTGCTTATGAGTTACGGTACGGGAGCCATCATGGCGGTGCCGGCCCATGATGAGAGAGACTGGGATTTTGCGAAGAAATTCGGTCTGCCGATCATCGAGGTCGTTGCGGGCGGCCGCAACGTGCAGGAAGAGGTCTACACGGATGTGGCGACGGGAACGATCGTCAATTCCGGTTTTATCAGCGGTTTGAGCGTGGAGAATGCCCAGGCCAGAATGATTGATTTTCTGGAAGAAAAGGGGATCGGCTGTGCCAAGACCAACTTTAAATTAAGAGACTGGGTCTTCTCCAGACAGCGTTACTGGGGAGAGCCGATTCCGATTGTACACTGTGAGAAATGCGGCTATGTGCCGATCGACGAGAGTGAACTTCCGCTGGAGCTGCCGGAGGTGGACAGCTATATGCCTACCGACAACGGGGAGTCGCCGCTGGCACTTATGACTGACTGGGTCAATACCACCTGTCCCTGCTGTGGCGGTCCGGCTAAGAGAGAGACGGATACCATGCCGCAGTGGGCAGGTTCTTCCTGGTATTTCCTGCGCTATACGGATCCGACGAACACGGAAGCGCTGGCGAGTAAGGAAGCGCTGAACTACTGGATGCCGGTAGACTGGTACAATGGCGGTATGGAGCATACCACGCTGCACCTTCTGTATTCCAGATTCTGGCACAAGTTCCTGTATGACCAGAAGACAGTGCCCTGCCCGGAGCCTTATGCCAAGAGAACTTCCCATGGCATGATCCTGGGTCTGAACCCGCACAACTTCGCGAATCTGCCCGCCGCAGAGCAGGAGAAGCTGCTTGCCGAGCACGGCAGTGAGAAGGCAGCCAGAGCGGCCCTGAAGGAAAAGTATGGCGAGATGGCGGAACATCCTGTTGTGAAGATGTCCAAATCTCTGGGGAATGTGGTGAATCCCGATGATATAGTGACAGAATACGGAGCGGACACACTCAGAACTTATGAAATGTTCATTGGAGCTTTTGAGTTGAGTGCCGGCTGGTCCGAGGACGGGGTGAAGGGATGCCGCCGTTTCCTGGAGAGAGTGTGGAAGCTGCAGGATATCATGACCGATGAGGATGCATACTCCAAAGATCTGGAGACGAAGATGCACCAGACGATCAAGAAAGTCAGCAATGATTTTGAGAATCTGAAATACAATACGGCGATCGCGGCGATGATGGCGCTGATCAACGAATTTTACCGGAAAAATGCGGTGACAAGAGGCGAATACAAGACACTCCTTGCCATGTTGAATCCGGTTGCACCCCATATCACGGAAGAGCTGTGGCAGAGGGCCGGTTTTGAGGGCAGACTGTATCAGGCTGTATGGCCGGAATTCGAGGAGGCCAAGACCGTGGAATCCACCGTGGAGATCGCTGTTCAGATCAACGGCAAGACGAGGGCTACGCTTATGATCGGTAAGGATGATCCGAAGGATACTGTGATTGCCAAGGCGAAGGAAACGGTAGCCGATAAGCTCACCGGAACGATCGTTAAGGAGATCTATGTGCCGGGCAGGATCGTAAATATTGTACAGAGATAGAAGGAATACCGGCGATAGTAGATATTAAATCATATGGAAATCTGGATGGTATAGAAGATTGAAAATTAAAATTTTCAATCTCGAGATTTGTGTCTGCGCGTTGCTTGCCACAAACTCGTTTATGCGCAAAAAGCAGCGCAGAAATGGAGGGAAATATGAAATAATACAGCAGGTGTCAGAAGGAAAGTTTTAAGAAAGCCTTCCTCTGACAGCCTGCTGCATTCAGTTTCTGGGATTTTTACGCAGTTTCATCAGTTTATCGATTTTATCCAGTTCTTCTGCGGTGGAATATTTGCGGATTGTAGTGGTGATCGTCTCGATTTCTTCATTGCTGAAAGAAATGTGCTGGTCCATGCCGCGTTTGGCAATAGACATTAAGAACGGCATCATCTGCTCTTTTTTCAGGGACTGGCTCTCGAAAACAAGGGCCTGCAGAAAGTTCAGTTTTGCCTGATCGATCCGTGAGACGGCGGGATCGTCCATCCAGTTTCCAGACATAGAGTTGTTCCTCCTGTTCAAGTTAGTTTAATATATGGTTTATTTTGCAGTGGCTGTTTTATACAAGCCGGCTTTGTGACGTTCCGGTATAATTTCCCCTGATTGCCCGTATGTTTGGCGCAGGATAAATTTTCAACCTGCAGGGCGGCTGAACGAGGCGATGCGGTGGCATCGCTGCGTGAAGCCAACGCAGTCAGGCGGATGCTCCGGCGACATAACCATATAGGTCACGCCGAACAGTGTATCACGTGAAAATTCGGGCCAGCGAAGCATAGGGATAATTTAGGTGGATTATACTAGGGTTCGAGGTTCTGTTGCTGGAACATCTCGAACATTTCTTTCTGTTCCGGTGAGAGCATATTCATAAGCATATCCATCATGGAAAAAGAACCTGGCCCGGTTATGCCGGATCCAGAGTCAGGCTCATTAGAAGCGTTGCCTTCAAAGGGAGATGACGCAGCCATATCCGGGAAGATCTCCTGCAGAGCGGAAAGCGTCTGCGACATTTCCTGAACGGTTTCCATAGTCTGCAGCATATTACGGAACTGTTCCAGTTGTCTGATCTCTTCCGGAGAAGAATAGAGACTTAACTGCAGGCACAGAGACTGCAGATCAGGCTTCTGGCTGTCTGAGATGCTGCATCCGCTGATCTGGAAAGGATGTCTGCGGACATAATGCATTGTATATTGCAGTTCCATATATTTAATATAGACAGCCATGTTTTTTTGCATGGAAGGTTCTATGTAGGGAAGAAGAACCTTTAGTTTCTGTATTTGATTTGTGGTGTATAGGGCATCGAATGCCATAACATTTGCCGCTTCTTCATGATTGTTTGCCATAGATCGTGAGCCTTTCTGATGCCTGTGATCACACCAACGGTATGTCTATAGTATGCTTATGTGTCTTAGGACAGATTTATGAATGCCGGAATCTGCGGTTCCATACACTGCATCATGAGAAAACAGGCTCCGATGGAGCCAGAGCCTATTTCCCAGATGTGAAGTAATAGATGTGAAGGGGACTGTTTTCCTGTCCTTTAGCCGCAGCAGCTGGAGAGGATCAGTAACCAGATCAGAGTATTGCAGCAATTGTTATCGGAACCGCCGAAAAGGCCGAATCCGTTGCCGTCACATCCGCATCCGTCGTTATTGTTGTTGCAGCATGCAAGAAGGATAAGGATCCAGATCCAGGAACCACATCCGCCGCCGAAGAAACCGCCGTTATTATTGTTGCATCCGCAGTGAGTTGCTGATAAATCGCTCATTTTTTTGTGCCTCCAAATGTTAGTTATGGTTTATCTTATGTGGGAGAGGTATTTGTGTTACAAAAAAATTTTAGAATAACTTTAATGCACGTTCGGCATTTACAATGCCGTTTTTTTTAGGTATAATTCATAGAGGAAGGGGAAGCGTTTTACGCTGAGGAATGGAGGAAAAGATGAACAGGATATCTCGGAAAAAATATATGAGACTGGCGGCTGCAGTACTATCGGCTGCAGTTTTGATAAGCAGTATGGACGTCAGCATGCTCAGGGTTTACGCGGCACAGGCCGGGGATGTGGCTGTGGAGAGTGATGCCGGAATGCTGCAGGGTGATGTGGAAGATGTGCATGACAATGACGGGAGCATGGATTCTCAGGAGAATGAAGAATTGAGCGATGAGTCAGATGTTCAGAAGAATGAGGGCTCGAGGGACGGGGCAGACGCTCAGAAGAATGAGGGTTCGAGCGATGAGTCAGATGTTCAGGAGAATGAGGGTTCGAGCGATGAGTCAGATGTTCAGGAGAATGAGGATTTGACTGATGATTCAGACTCCCAGGGGAATGGGGCTGTGTCTGATAATAACGTTTTGCCGGAGGAGGAAGAAGTGCCGGAGGATACCGGTGATTCAGAGAATCCAGGTTCGGCAGAAGAGGAGAATTCGGAGGAAGGTGGAGATGACGGAGAAGATGCAGGTGCGCCGGAAGATCCTGATCCGAATGTTGACGAGATTGTCGACAATGATAATAGGAATGGTTTGGATGATGCAGCCGATTCGAGTGTGATGGCGGACGACGGTACGTCTCCGGAACCGGTCGTGCCTGTTCAGACAACGGTTTCTATTTCGGGCATCTCGATAGCGGATAAGGCCTATGACGGCAAACCGACCGCATATACCGGTATGTTAAAGGCAACGGCGAAGATCGGTGAAGGAAGCACCGCTAAAGTGGAAGATGTGACAGCCTCAATAACGTTTTCATACACGATCACCGGCACCGTTTATGATGGCAGTCCGGATGGCAGCGCCTATTCGGAAAGCGGTACGATCACAGGGGCAGGCGGTACGATCACCGGTCTGCCGAAGAATGTCGGGACGTATAGGCTGCAGGTGTCGGCGTCGGGAAAAAGTAGTGATAAAAAGTATGATTTTACAGGTGCAACGGAATATTCCTTCGATATTACAAAGAGGACGGTTACCGTAAGGGCGAAGGATACACAGATTAAGATAACGGCGACGGCATTGCCGAATCCGCTGGAGTATTCATACAGTGGGTTTGTTAATGGAGAAGATTTTATAACCAAACCGGTATTTACCTGTGATACGGTGGAATTTGGTAAACCGGGCAGATATGCGATCTCCGGATCCGGGGCAGATGCCGGACCGAATTATACCATAGAGTATCAGCAGGGAACACTGACCGTGATGGATAAAGAGAGAGTCACGATCACTGGTGTTGTCATATCCGATAAGATATATGATGCCAAGAAGGTTACCTGTAATACTGAGAATCTGAAAGCAGTAGATGCAGATAATGTAAGTGTTACCGGACTGACATATTCCTATAGTATTGTCGGAGAAGAGGATGACGGTACAAAGATTGAGTATAAGTCGGCCGAGAATCTCACTATCGGCAAGGAAATAAGCGACGGTATGCCTCAAAACGCCGGGCAGTATAAGCTGAAGATCAAGGTATCTTCGGAGGTTGCAGGCTATAAGGGAATTCAGCAGTATAATTTTGATATTACAAAAAGGCACGTGACCGTTAAAGCGGATGATGTGTCGATTAAGAATGGGAGTAAACTTCCTGCATTCAGTTATACAGTCAAAGGATTTTTGAAAGATGACGGTTCTGCTCTGGATGGAACTTCTGAAGATCAGGAGATCCTGGAGAAATTTGTAACCAGGCCGGTTCTGTCCTGTAACGTAAAAGACACCGGGACACCTGGCGAATATACAATCAGACCGTCCGGAGCGTATGCCGGGCCGAATTATCTGATGAAGTATGAGACAGGCACATTGACGGTACTGGAGGAAGATCAGGTCACAATCACCGGCATTGAAGTATTTAACAAAATTTACGATGGTCAGCCGGCTGAATTTAAGATTAATGCGGATGCCTATGTGGAGCTGGAGGACGGAACAAAGGTAGAAAATATAGATTTTACTTTTACCTACAGCATTTTAAATGTTTTAGCCGACGGTGCGACAGATCTTTTTTCGACAGATATAGAGAATAACAGGCCGAAGGATGCAGGACAGTATATGCTGCAGGTGACGGCGGCAGGAACGCCTGCTCAGGGCACAACCGGTGAGACATACAGGTATACGAAGGAATATCCCTTTACGATCACGCCAAGACCGGTCGAGGTCAAAGTAAAGGATGTGGAATTGAGAACGGAAGATGAACTTCCGCAGACTTATGAATATGAAATTGGCAGCATGGGATTCCTGGAAGGGGATGATTTCAAAGAGGGTCCCCGGTTTTTCTGTGACATAGAGAATACCAATGAGCCGGGCACCTATCCGATTACCGCATCGGGAGCGAACGCCGGACCGAATTACAGCATAACATATCAGCCGGGAACGCTGACCGTGATACAGAAGGAGGTAGAGAAGACCAGAACGTTTCTGCGGGTGATCGCGCCGCAGCCGGTGATCAATATTGAGAACGGTACACCGTTGGAGCAGATGGCGCTTCCGGACAGCGTGACCATCAAGACCCGGAATATTGGGACGGCAGATGGTGAAGTGACCGGAAACGAGACGGAAGAGATAACGGAAACTACGCAGGTAATATGGGAAAGAAAGCCTGTAGACGGTACTTCCTACAGCGCTGTAAGCCCGACAGCACAGACCTTTAAGCTGCAGGGAACGGTGGTTCTGCCGGCGGATGTTGCAGGGCCGGAAGTTCCGGAAGGAGCTGAGGATCCTCTGTCAGTCAAGATTCAGGTTTCCGTAAGGGAGCAGTGGATTTCCAGGGAGAAGGTGGCGAAGCCTAAAGCAAGCATAGCAACCGGGACTGCCGTCCGGAGAGGAACGAAGGTGACGCTGTCCTGTGATACGGAAGGAGCTGAAATTTACTATACACTGGATGCCAGCAAACCGCCGACGAGAGAGAGTAACCGCTATACGCATCCCATAGAAATCAACGGATACACTGTGATCTGGGCATTTGCTTATAAGGAGGGATATCCGGACAGTGAGTATATAAAGTTCTCTTACTATACCAGTACGAATATTGAAGGAGAGGATTCGGACGATTCGGATGTGCTGGAAGAGGATATACCGAGCGGAGGAATTCCGTCCGGATTGTGGTCTTCGACACTTAAGGAATATACCTATACAGGAAAGGCAATCAAGCCGGAAATCAGGGTATATGATCATAAGACGCGGCTTCAGGAGAAAAAGGACTATACAATAGCATACAAGAATAATGTCAATGCGGCAAACAAAGATTCGCAGAAGGCTCCGACGATCACGATCACCGGCAAAGGGAATTATGAAGGCAGGTTGATCAAGACATTTACGATCCTGCCTAAGGATATAGGCGATTCGGATGTCATTGTGGATGATATGTCGGTGTTGTATAATAAAAAGGCACAGAAACCGGCTCCGACAGTGAAGTGGAACGGAAAGAAGCTGGTGAAAAATAAGGACTATACGATACCGGAAGAAAGCTATACGGAGATTGGCAGCCGTAACATTACCGTGACGGGTATTGGGAATTATACCGGGAAGCGTATGTTTGAGTTTGTGATCACGGACGGCGTTCCGATGTCTAAAGTGACGGTCAAAAAGATACCGGATCAGGTATATACGGGTAAAGAAATCAAGCCAATGCCGGTGGTCAAGTATAAAGGCCGGCTGCTGGAGCTGAATAAACACTATACGGTGTCTTATGACGATAAGATCAAGGAAGTCGGCACGGCCTCATTGTTCATCAAGGGCGTAAAAGGTGGTGAATTCGTCGGAACCAGGAGAGTTACATTTAAGATTAAGGCGGTCGCATCTTTGTCAAAGGCGAAGGTGAGCATGGAGTTTAGTACTGCTACGCCGGTCTATACAGGTGAGAAGATTACCGCGAACCGGCTGAGTGTAATGCTTACGGTTAAGGATAGTGATGGTAATCCACATGAAGTCAGACTTGTACAGAACGTGGATTATGAGGTGGTTTATAATAATAATGTGGAAGCCGGGAAGGCGACGGCTGTCTTTACGGGAATAGGAGCATACAGCGGGACGATCAGGAAAACATTTCAGATTGCACCACGCAAGGTGGATTCCATGCAGGTGAAGATTAAAATGAACAGTTCCCATCCCTATTGTAAAGGTGGCAGCAGGCCGGAGCCCCAAGTGACCTTCGGCAATAAGACTTTGAAGCTGGGCAGGGATTATACATTATCTTATAAGCAAAACAATAAGTCAGGACAGACTGCGCGGGTGATCGTTAAAGGTAAAGGTAACTTTGGCGGAAGTGTGGATAAAACATTTACGGTTACGCCGCAGGAGATTGGCAAGTTGAAAGTGGACGCCGCGGATAAGGTTTACCAGAATAAGAGTAATATCTACAAGACGACTGTGCGTGTGCTGGATACGAACGACGAGCGGCTGAGTGCAGGTAAAGATTATGATAAGAAGGTGAAATATACCTACAGTGCACCTGTCAAGGTGGAGATTGCCGGTGCCAGTAAGAAAACAGTCTTAAGAAAGGCAGGCGATCCTGTTGATGAGAAAGACATTATTCCGCAGGGAACGGTGATCAATGTAACGGTGACGGCGGTTGGTAATGACTATACAGGATCTGTGTCGGGTACATTCAGAATTATATCGGCGAGTATCTCCAGCGCCAGGGTGACGATACCGGTGCAGGTTTATACAGGAGAGAAGATTGAGCTGGATCCGGCAGCTATCCAGGTGGAGCTGAATGGAACACCTCTGCTTTCCACGGATTACGAGATTGTAGGTTACAGTAAAAGTAGAATCAATAAGGGAACTGCCAAAGTGACGATTCATGGTCTCAACAATTATGGTGGAACAAAAACAGTCTCGTTTAAGATCAAGAGTAAAAAGCTTGCTGGTCAGTAATAAGATAAGGCAGGGCTCTCGAGATGAGGGCCTCTGCTTTATTTTAAGGAGAGGGATGTAATTGCTTCCCATAGATTTATGCATGTCCGGCGGGATGTAGTTGAGGGCATGTTCTGTTATTGTTACGTATATCTTGTGTAAATTTTGACAAAACACTTGCATTAATCTCAATATATAGTAAAATTATACTATATGCCAATGTTCAAAGCAGAATCATTGGCAGGACATAATATAATAAAGGGGAGATCCCCATGGCGGGATTTGAAGTTGCCGGCAGAAGATTCCGGACGGAGGCAGATTATCGAGCAGCTCTGCGGGATCAGGCAAAGATTAACAGGATCAGGGCACAAGTCAATATGGAGCAGCCGGGAGAAGTGATCACACTGTACAGTGATATGCAGTCCGGAAAGTACCGCTTTGAAACGGCTGTCGGAAATGATTTTGATGATGAGATCTATGAGCTTGCGCAGGAGTTTAAGCGGCAGGGGTATAATCGGGACAGCCGTCTTACGATCGAGAAAGAGAAGAAGGGACGTTTTTCCGGATGGAAGGCCGGCAGGTCCGCGGATAAGTCCGGAGAGGCGGCACGTAAGGACGGGAAGACTGTCAGGCTGCGGGAACGGACCAACAGTTCCAACAGGAAACCGGTTCAGGAAGAACTGGATGAAGAGATGCGGAAGGAAGTCTTCCGTGAATTCAAGAAACGTGAGCAGCGCCGCAGACTGACGGTTCTTTTGTGTTCGTTTGTTGCGATCGCATGTTTTGGCTATTTTGGGGTTTATTATTATTTTGCCGACAGGACAGAGACGGACTATAAGAATCTTGCACAGTTGAAAGGGAGCGGCACAAAAACCGGAACGCTTTTTCATCAGATTCACTATACAGAGGAAGAGGATGTTGAACTGGAGGTATTGGAGGAATACCAGACTTTATATAATAAGAACAAAAAGCTAATCGGATGGTTGAAAATTGACGATACAAATATAGATTATCCTGTGATGCAGACGGTTAACAATGAGTATTATCTGGATCATAATTTCAATCAGGAGTATGATAAGAATGGCAGTCTTTTTCTGGATAAAGACTGCGATGTGGTACGGAGGAATACGAATCTGATCATATATGGGCATCATATGAAGTCCGGTAAAATGTTCGGTGGTTTAAATAAGTACAGCAGTGAAGAATATGCCAGGAAGCATTCCAAGATTCAGTTTGATACGATTTATAAGAAGGGAACTTACGAGGTAATGTATGTTTTCCGTTCAAAAATTTATAATGAGGAAGATGTGGTATTTAAATATTATAAATTTTTGGACGCGGCTTCTGAAAAGGAATTTGATTCCAATATGCAGGAGATGGAGGCACTCTCACTTTATGATACCGGTGTGAAGGCAAGCTACGGGGACGAATTGCTGACTTTATCGACTTGTGACAATTCCGAGACGGATGGAAGGTTTGTTGTGGTGGCAAAGAGAGTGAAAGAAGAAAATTGATCAGTTGCATTGACGATAGACAGAATGTGTAAGGGAATGAGGAAAAGACGATGGCCAAAAAGACAGTATCGAAAAAATCCAGGAGAAGATTAAAGAAAACGGTGCGGCGGAGTATTGCGGCGATGTTGATGATCACATCGATCGTTATCGCAGCGATTCCGGTGCCGGAGAACAGGGCGGCCGATGAGCAGCCTGGCGGAACGACGGGCGGCGATGCCGGCATCCAGTATGTAGAGGCGTCTAAGGCAGAGGGAGATTATGAACATAATCCCGGCAAGACGTTAAATGAATATGCCGACAGTACGGAGGACCAGCTGCAACAGGCAGTGAGAGATGATGAGCTGATCCAGACGGAGATCGTGGTGAGAGACGGACAGTCGCTTGTGCTTACGTGGCAGTTCTTATATGAACCGATCAGCGCTAATTATGGCCGCCTGTGCAGGTACAATAATTATTTTCCGCGGGATGTCGTGAACCTTGGACTGCAGCCTAACGAGAGCTATTTTGCGGTCAAAGAAGCGGAATTTAATACCTATTTTGGTGTCAATGGGGCAGAGCCGAAGGACTGCGGTATCCAGTATATGGATAACTTAAGCCAGAGCAATCAGTTCTACCCGACCAATTCCATTACATACAGTTATCTGGACTATGATTATGCCTCAGATGCTGTGATCCTGGATGAGAAGACGGTAGCGTTCTTTGAGAAATATTTTGCGAGAGATTTTGCTACAAAGACAGAGGAATTCAAGGCCTACTACAAAGAGAAAGAGAATAATCCGTCTGTTTCCGTGCCGGAAGATATGGTGAGAACGCCTTCCGAGCATTTGGACAGCAATCAGAAGATAGAATTTTTCTGTGAGCATAATAATATCCTGAAGGGAACCAATTATAAATTAACCGTTGCTACGGATCAGAGGCTGGGACAGCAGAAATCGTTGATTTATGTGGCATACAGTGAGACACCGTCGGCGGATCTTCCGTATGGTTATGTGGATGTTGACGGGTATCTTGTATTGTTGGATGTACGCTATATCAGTACCATCGGTGACAGAGCATTCCAGAATGTACAGAATGTGGGACAGATTGATTTCTCCGATAAGGTTCAGTATATAGGGGACAGTGCGTTTGAGAATTCCGGTATTACCAGTGTTGTGATCGGTAATGCGGATATGATTGGTAACAGGGCCTTCTACGGTTGTCAGAAATTGACAACGGTGACCTTTACGGAGACGGCAGATACGAACACCATCGGTGCGGAAGCTTTCCGTATGTCGGGTATCAACACGCCGCTGACGCTGCCATGGACGATGAAGACGATCGGCCACGGGGCTTTTTCGGATTGCCTTAGCCTGACCGAGGTCAGATTTGATGACAGGATCAGTGAGTGTAATGTGGCGAAGTATGCTTTCTTCGGAGATACCAGACTGGCGACGGTGAATTTCGGAACGGCTAAGATCAGGAATCTTGGCAAGGGCAGTTTTGCTGTTCCGACACCGAGCGGTGATGCGCTGCAGACTTTCTCCTTCCCGAGTGAAGGGTTGGAGACGATGGATGAATATATCCTGGCCAATCACAGGAATCTGGAAGAGGTGAATATACAGAATTTCACAAAGAAGATTCCGGAATCTACTTTTTATAATTGTTTTGGGTTAAAGAAGGCAGTTTTCTCGGATAAATGCGGGGCTGCGTCTTTTGATCCCGGATTGTTCAAGTATGTAACGAATGCAGATTTCTGCGTCTATGGTCCTGAGTTATACTCCGGTGGACCTGCGTTCCCGAGAAGCAGTACGTGGGAAGCTTACAGGAATGACGGCAACGGAATTCCCTATGTATATGAGCGCGGCGGCAAGACTTACTATGAGATGGCGCTGGAGAGTGATGACGGTACCCGGTATCGTTATGCGGCCGGCAATGACGGAGAATTGATTTCCTGTGCATTGATCGATCCGAGCAGTACGAAGAGTGTTGATATTGTCATCCCGAGCAAAATAGGTAACTTTGATATTAAGAGCATTGGCTCGGAGTGTTTTTCAGACAAGGATCTGCGTGGAAAGATCAAGAGCATTACGATTCAGAATCGTTCCGTCAGCACGATAGCTGCCGGAGCATTCAGAGATCTGCCATTGTTGGAGAAAGTCCGCATTGGAGATTCTGTGACCAGTATCGGAGCGGATGCCTTTGCCGGATGTAACAGATTGTATGACGTTTACTTTACGAAACCGGAAGCCGGGTATGAGGCGTTGGTTATGGACGAAACTGCCTTTGTGACCCATGGCAGCCAGCTTACTTTCCATGGAGATATTGTGGAAGGATATGCTCCTTTTGAATGGGCTACGGACGTGGCGCATGTGCTGAAGGATCCTGATAATGTGAATCTGCCGGCAATCAACGTGTGCTATCAGAGTCTGTGGGACAGTGAGAACGGCACGCATTTGACGGTAATGTGCGACAAGGAAGGCGTGGTAACGCTGTTGGATTATCCGAAGTTCAGTGATCTGAGCGAGGATAAGATCCGGTATGATGAAGAACTGCGGGATTACTGCAGGGATATGGAGAATTATTACTATTATACGGTTTATGATAACGGTGACGGCGTCGAGAAAATGCGCAGAGAGTATGCGTATATCTGGAATGCTTATCAGGAGGGAGATGCCAGCGTTACGTTAGATGATGGCACGACGATTCTGCAGGCAGATTATTCGGCGGCTCTTGATGCGCGGTACGGCCCGTGGATCAATCCGAATTATTGTGAACCTGGATTCTGGGGAAGTTATCTGCCCGGTGGCGGTACTACGGCTTCTATAGGGAACAGAATAGCGGATTTACTGTTTGAGCCGATCGTCGTGGAGGCGGCCGGAAGGAATCCGGTGCCTTACTTTACGGCAAATCCGTATAATTTCATGAATAATTACGACAGCTATCTCAATGATCCTGCTTATGAATCCTTCCCGGATTATAAGAAGGTACCTGATAAGGTATGGAATTTTATCAATGCCACACAGGATATCTTTATTCCGGCAGGTGTGGATTCGATAGATGTGAAGACATATTATGAGTCCAACAGAGATAATTACGATACGTATATCACGAAGAAGAGACCTACGGAGAGCGACCGGATGTACCGGATCTCAACAAACGGATCTGTTCCGGGATTATTCAGCGGTTATTACAAGGATTATGAGGACGGTGATTCCAGAGAACAGAATCCGAATGGTAACGATCACATTAAGAGTGTTACGCTTTCGACCGTAAAGTCACTGCCTGATTATGCGTTTGATAACTGCGAGCAGCTGGAGCGTGTTGTTCTGGGTGAGATTGAGCAGTTAGGTGCGCTTCCATTCAGAGGCTGCGGAAGCCTGACGAATGTTGCAGGTAATGAGAAGTATCCGGCAGAGAACGGAATTATCTATGAGAAGCAGGAGGGTGATCCTGCAAAGTATAAGATTATAGAGTGTCTTCTGACGAGAGGCATGCAGGGAACCGGTGTAGAGGGCCTGGAAAATATCAGTATCGGTCCGGAGTGGGACAGCAGGATCAATGATGTGGTGGAGATCGCCGAGAGTGCTTTTGAGGATTGTAAAGGTATTTCCAACGTGATTCTGTCAGGTGCGGAAGGACTGCAGACGATTCCTGAGAATGCTTTCAGGAATTGTGAAGAGTTGATCAATGTAACGCTTCCGCCAAGCGTCAATAAGATCTGGGACGATGCTTTCAGCGGGGCAATGAATAACTGGACGATCACGATCCCCGGACGGGAAGTGGATATTTCAGATATTGCATTTGATCCGAAGGAAAAGGTTACGATCTATACGTATGAGGATTCGGCGGCATATCGGTATGCCAAGAGGAAAAATATTAAGGTCGAACTGTTGAATGCTTACCGGGTTATGTTCTATGATTATGACGGTACGCAGATCGGTGACACGCAGACGGTAAAGAAAGAGGACGGCGGAAGAGCTGTTGAACCGGAAGAGGCGGCAGCACTGAAGGAGAAGGATCACAGACCGGGATATACTTTTGATGGATGGTTGTCTGCGGACGGAAAGACGCTTGCAGATGAGATCACATCGGATCTGACTATCTTCATGGCACAGTATGTCTCCGATGGCAGTATGGTAAATGGCAAGTATGTGGTAGAGTTCCTTGACGGTATCGACGGGCGCAGGCTCAGCGGACGTAATTCGAACGAAGAAGACGGTAAATATTATGTAGAAGCGGGTACCAGCTTTAAAGATGCAGGATGGGAGGCACCTACTTATAATACGCATGACGGTTATAAGTTCAAGGAATGGAGTCAGAGCTGGACGGTAGATACCAAGATAGAATCCAATATGACGGTGATTGCTCTGTATGCGGCAAATTCTGCCAATACCAGTGGCGGTTCAACGAACACCAGTAAGAACAGTACGACGAGCAAGAACAGCTCCACCAGCAAAAACAGTACGACATCTTCGAACAGCAGCAGCAGTTCTTCGTCGAGCTCCAGCAGTTCAACCAGCACCAGTTCGACGACGTCCGGATCATCATCCGCACCGACAATGTATACGGTAACGGTAGTGAACGGAAGTGGAAGCGGAAGCTATGCACAGGGTACGACTGTTGTGATCGCAGCGAATGAGCCCGCGGCGGGAATGGTGTTCCAGAAGTGGACGACGGAATCCAATGGAGTGACATTGGCGAGTGTGAGTATGCCGGCTACAACGTTTACGATGCCTGCCGGTAATGTCACGGTAACTGCAAATTATGTTGCGGCACCTGCCGCGGCGCCGACCGCTCCGGCAGGTGGAGGTGGAAACGGTGGCAGTGGTAATGGAAACAGTGGTACAGGAAGTACACGTGTTGATATCACAAAACCGGGAATCTCAAATAAAGACCTTGCGGCAGCAAATGTCAACGGATCCACCGATAACTTTATCATAAAGATCACGGAGACTGACGAGGCGACGAAAGCGGTGTCAGATGCTTTGACAGGTAAATATGGCAGTTTGGATAACATCCTGTATTATGCAATGGATATCAGCCTGTATGATTCCACCGGTACGGTCAAGATCACGGATACCTCGGGTATTTCCGTAGATATTACCATTCCGATTCCGGATGCACTGGTGGCTTATGGCGGCAATAATATGGCAGGAGCGGTTGTCAACGGCAACCAGTTAGAGAACTTGAATGAGAACTTTACAACGATAAACGGGGTTCCCTGTATCAGATTTACGGCGTCACATTTCTCGCCATACACAATCTATGTGGATACGGGTAATCTGACGGAAGGTCTGCTGGATACAACGCCAAAGACCGGGGATCCGATACATCCGAAGTGGTTCTTATCCATTGGGCTGGCATGCTTATCGATCATCTTGTTTATGAAGAGAGATAAGAGAGTCAAAGTGAAAACAGCATAAAGGAAAATTTATGGGTAAAATAATTAGAAATCTGATAGGTGTACTGTTTATCGTGACTGCGATTGCAGTAACACAGATCCCTGTATCAGATGTGGAAGCGGCTCCGACCGCTTCTGCATCTGATTTTCAGATGGACGGAACAACTTTAGTGAAGTACAATGGCACGTCTGAGAACGTGTCTGTTTCCAATTATGTTGAAAAGATCGAAGCCGAAGCATTTGCCGGTAATAATGATATCAGGAGTGTCACGATAGGGGATGCGGTGGAATCTATTGGCGCGCGGGCCTTTTCAGGTTGTAAGAATCTTGAGAGCGTGACGATTCCGGATGCTGTTAAGACGATTGGGACGGCGGCATTCAGTGGCTGTCAGTCTTTGAAGGAAGTTACGGTGGGAACCGGGGTTACAAGTCTGGGAAACGGAGCATTTGCCGGAACCCACAGCCTGCAGAACGTTAAATTCAGCAGCAGCAATCCAAAGTTCACCTGCGATGACGGGACAATCCTGAATAAAGACGGAAGAGATACGATCTATCAGGTTCTGGCCGGAAGGAAGGGCGGCAGTTATGCAATGCCGTCTACGGTAAAGGCGATCAAGCCTTATGCATTCTGGGGAGATTATAATCTGGAGAAAGTGAACATCAGCAGTAATGTAAAGGAGATTCCGGCCTATGCCTTTTCCAACTGCAGGAATTTGAAGAATGTAGAAATACCTTATTCCGTTAAGAATATCGATATGAAGGCTTTTGAGGACTGCGTCAGGCTGCGGAAGATTACGATGCCGTCTTCCGTGAGTAACATTCACAGTACGGCGTTTGACGGATGCACGAAGCTGGAGATCAAGGCGGATGTGGGATCGGCTGCTTATACCTTTGCACAGACATTGAAGCTGGAAGATATCGAGGTATCGGAGTACGAGGAAGCGCCTGGTGCCAACAGTGTCAGTGGGAATGACATGACAGGGGAGGGAAGCGGCGGAGAGAACGCTGATTCCGGGGAGAAGCCTGCATCGCCGCCGGTTGATTATTATCATGAGGTGTCTCACATGAATGCGATGGCGGAAGAGGAAGACTCCTCTGTCAAGGGCAAGACAAGAGTGCTGGGACAACAGGCATATATTTTGATCGATAATTCGACGGCTACCATCAATGTGGGCGGTACGGGTGATACCATCGGCGGAGAGCCGAAGGATGATGCTGTGCAGAGTACAGATACCGTGCCGGGACTGGCCGGTTCCGGGGATGCGAAGGGGGGCTCTTTCCCCAAATATACGATTGTTCGCGATCAAGAGGGAGATCTGGTCGTGGCAGCACAGGCTTATTATGATGATGAGATGACATCCTATTCGATTCCGGAAGATGTTGTCAGGATCGGAGAGTTTTCATTTGCCAGATCCGGGCTGCAGTCGGTGGTAATCCCGGATGGCGTGGAAGAGATAGGATATGCCGCCTTTTATCATTGTGACAGTTTGGCGGATGTGGTTATTCCGGATACCGTTCAGAGGATTGATGCGGCGGCCTTTGATCAGACGCCGTGGCTTTCAGAGTGGAAGCAGAACGGCAGTGGTGATTTCCTGATCGTGGGAGACGGGATTCTGCTGGCATATAAGGGGAATGGCGGTGCGGTTTCCGTACCTGCAGGGGTTAAGAGTATCGGTGCGGAAGTTTTTAAAGACCGTGATGATATTACGAGTGTTAAGCTGCCTGACAGTATAGAGTTAATCGGAGAAGCGGCATTTGCCGGATGCGGAGGCCTTACTGCAGTGGAAGGCGGAAACAATGTCAGGAAGATAAGTGACAGAGCATTTGCCGGCTGCCCGATTGCTACGGTACATATTCCGGCATCTGTTGAACATATTGGGCTGCGGGCTTTTGACAGTACAGATTCGTCAAAAGAGAACGGGGCTGTAGTTTTTGAAGGGGAAGGATTGCCAAAACTTTCGTATGAGATGATGTCGACGAAGCTGTATCGAGATGATTATCGGGATATGGCGTTAAAGGGAAATACGGTAGCAGTCATTCCGGAGGCAGTAACGGATTTGACCGATACGATTCTGGAGGATGGCAGGGCAGGCTTTACAGGTGTTGTCTGTAAGATGACGAAGGAGGCGGCTGGTAGTGAAAGCGGTGTGCTGCAGATCGTTGCAAGACAGGGAAATGGTTCTGTTCCGGCTGTTGGAGAGACCTGCCAGATAGACGGCGGATCCTATGTTTTCGAGGAAGGTAAACAGATTGCCGGAAATTCGGAAGAATCTGCTGATGACACAGCGGCGGGTACGGGTGTTACCGTACAGATCAGAAGCAGTACTCTGGCAGATAATGGAACCGCAGGGGCTGTTTTGGCCGGATCCGAAGAGAGTTACTTGATGACGATCGAGGACAGTGAGGATGCGAAACGTCAGATCGGTAACGTATATAAGAGGATCTATGGAAATACATTGCCGGGAAATCTTTGCGCCTATGAGATTGATATGACGGAGGAAGCTACGGGTGTACCGATTACCGGACTGGGTAAAATGAGTGTGGATGTAACGATTCCACTGCCAGGCGGGGTCGGAGACAAAAATCTTCATGTAGTATGTCTTGATGCAGATGGACAGCTGGAGGAAGTGGAGAGCAGGGTCGCAGCGTCAGACGGCGTGGATATGCTTACTTTTACGGCAAAGCATTTTTCTGCTTACGGTATATATAATTATGGAGGTGCAGGCAGTGCTGTGGCGGATGTAAAGGATGGTCAGGCTGTGTTTGCATCGATTGGCAATAAGGATGATTCACCGGATACGGGTGATAACAGTATTCATCCGAAGTGGTTTTTCAGCGCAGGACTTCTTTTTGCAGCGTTGGCATTGTTTTTGTGGCACAGAGTTTAAATATTGCACTAACAGGAAAAAACTCCCGGCATAGAATAAATCTATAAGCCGGGAGTTTTTGACCTGCTTCCCGTATTCTCCGGACAATATCGTGGGTATGCTGTATGGTATCGAAAGTTCCGGCGGACTATTATATGTGTGGAGAGCAGCAGTGAATCGTGTTAGAATGCAGGTGAAATGCAGAGATGAGATACAGAGAAATATTACGACAGAAGAGATTTCGGTAGCAATTTTGGACACAGGGATCGGACGGCATCCGGATTTCGGTGACCGCATACTGTCTTTTGTAGATTTTGTAAATGGACGTTGGTCGAGTTATGATGACAGTGGACATGGAACTCATGTAGCGGGCTGTGTTGGTGGTAATGGGCATGCATCCCATGGATCGTATAAAGGAATTGCGCCTGCCTGCAGATTGTGTATTGGAAAGGTGCTGGATCAGAATGGGGAAGGCTGCGTTGAAAGTATGCATCGAGGTCTGGAATGGGTTCTGAAAAATCATATCCGCTATCAGATCAGAGTGCTGAATGTGTCGCTGGGCATCGGTTCAAGCGGTGAGATGGAACATATGGAAGAACTGGTGGAGCTTTTGGATGCAGCGTGGGAAGAAGGGATCGTGGTGGTGTGTGCGGCGGGCAACAACGGACCGGAAGAAGGGACGATATCACCGCTTGGATGCAGCCGCAGGGTGATCACGGTCGGATGTCATGAAGGAGGTTATTTTGGCGCCCGCAGGGATCTGTGTGAGAATTATTCCGGCAGGGGCAGTAGAAGTATATTGTATCGAAAGCCTGATGTGGTAGCTCCGGGAACGGATATTTTATCCTGTAATGTGCGATGGAAAGGGAATGACAGGATCGGTTATCGAAATGCCTACACCAGAAAGAGTGGTACTTCCATGGCTACGCCGGTGGTTTCCGGAGCGGCTGCTCTTCTGCTTCAGAAATATCCATATATGAACAACGATCAGGTGAAACGGAAAATGATCTACAGTGCATATGACATGGGAGATTCTTGGAACAAGCAGGGGTGGGGAATGCTGGATGTGGAAAAGATGTGTATGGAATAGCGGTATCCGTTTCCCTTGAATGGACTGCTTTTTCCATCAGGCTTTTTTAGTGGTTGACATGAACGGTATGATTGTATACAATTATACGTGGCATACATGAATTGTAAATCCAGTTACTGTTTCCTGTAACGCTCCAGGGGATATAAGTGTATGCCGGGAACTGTCAGAAGTGTATAAAATACAGACAGGAAAGGTGTGACGACAGCCATGTATGATGAGAAGACTTTCACGAACCGTCCGGTGACCATGAATGACCATAATAATCTTCTGGAAATAGAAGAACATATGTATATACTGGACGATGTGAAGAAACCAAATGTTTTCAGGAATATGTTTCCGTATTCCGAGATACCCAAGATTCCGTTCAATGACAGGACAGTACCTCACAATATGCCGAAAGATATCTGGATCACGGATACGACTTTTCGGGATGGACAGCAGTCCAGGGCTCCCTACACGACACAGCAGATCGTGACGATCTATGATCATCTGCATAGATTGGGCGGACCAAACGGCATGATCCGTGCCAGTGAGTTCTTTCTTTACAGTAAGAAAGACAGGGATGCGGTCTATAAGTGTATGGAGCGCGGCTATCAATATCCGGAGATCACAAGCTGGATCCGTGCCAGCAAAGAGGATTTTAAGCTGGTCAAGGAAATCGGGATGAAAGAAACGGGCATACTGGTGAGCTGTTCGGATTATCATATTTTCCTGAAGCTGAAGATGACCAGACGGCAGGCGATGGATCATTATCTGAGTGTGATCCGTGACTGCCTGGAAGAGGGGATCAGTCCCAGATGTCATCTGGAGGATATTACGAGAGCGGATATTTACGGTTATGTGGTGCCTTTCTGTATGGAACTGATGAAGCTGATGGAAGAATATCGGATTCCGATCAAAGTGCGGGCATGTGATACGATGGGGTATGGCGTCAATTACCCGGGTGCTGTTATACCGAGGAGTGTACAGGGAATCATCTATGCGATCCATACGCATGCCGGAGTTCCCCACGCATTGATCGAATGGCACGGACATAATGATTTCTATAAGGCGGTCGCGAACTCTACCACGGCATGGCTTTACGGTTGTTCCGGCATCAATACATCGCTTTTCGGTATCGGGGAACGGACAGGCAATACACCGCTTGAAGCGATGGTATTCGAGTATGCGCAGCTTCGCGGCGATCTGAATGGCATGGATACGACCGTGATCACGGAACTGGCAGAGTATTATGAGAAAGAGATCGGCTATGAGATTCCGCCCCGGACACCCTTTGTAGGAAAGAATTTTAATGTGACAAGAGCAGGTATTCATGCCGACGGATTGCTTAAGAACGAAGAGATCTATAATATTTTCGATACGGAGAAATTTTTGAACAGGCCGGTGCTCTGTGCGGTATCGAATACTTCCGGGCTGGCAGGGATTGCACATTGGATCAATACGTATTATCATTTAAAGGAGCAGGATCAACTGGACAAGAGCTGTGATCTGGTACGGGCGTTGAAGGTCTGGGTAGATGAGGAATATGCGGCAGGACGCGTAACGGTACTGACGGATGAGGAGCTGATTTCTCAGATACGTAAGGTTTGTACGGAGCTTGGTCTTGCAATGCCGGGTGCCGGTTCAAATTGAGTGATAGTGGAGATAAGACAGTAAAATGGCTAATTATGATTTAAAAAATGAAGTGAATGATAAGTATTCCCTGCGCGGCAGAGTGTTCCAGAAGCTGCGGGAAGACATCCTGAGCGGCAGGTACAGGGAACACGAAGAGTTGAAGGAAGTGGCAATCGGCGAGGAGCTGGGAGTGAGCCGCACGCCGGTCAGAGAGGCTTTTCGGCAGTTGGAGCTGGAAGGTCTGATTCAGATCGTGCCCAACAGAGGAGCATACGTGACGGGGATCACGGCCAAGGATGTGAAGGACATTTATATGATCCGTTCACTGCTGGAAGGATTGTGTGCCAGGCTGGCCACCGAGAAGATTACGAAGGAGCAGCTGGAGGAGATGGAAGAGAACATCTATCTGGCGGATTTTCATGCATCGAAGGGACATATGGATCAGATGGCGGAACTTGACAACCGGTTCCATGATATTCTGTATGAGGCGTGCGATTCCAAGATGCTGGAGCATACGCTGCGGGATTATCATCAGTATGTTCTGCGGGTCAGGCAGAAGACGCTGTCTACCAATACGAGGGGGCGGGCTTCCAACGATGAGCACCGGCAGATCATGGAGGCAATCAAGGAGAAGGATGCGGACAGGGCAGAGCAGCTGGCTAACAGGCATATCCTCAACGCCTATGAAAATATGGTGAAGAACGGGTTGTATGAGGTGTACGGCGAGGAGGCTGCAGGTTCTGAATAGAGTTTTGCAGCACACCGGAACAATGGTTGACAATGAGAAACGGATACTGGTAACGGCCAGGAGAAAGGAAGAAGAGTATGGAAAAGATCACAATGACAACGCCCCTTGTGGAAATGGACGGCGATGAGATGACAAGAATATTGTGGAAAATGATCAAGGACGAGCTGCTGCTGCCCTATATCGATCTGAAAACGGAGTATTATGATCTTGGATTGGAGCACCGCAACGAGACCGACGATCAGGTTACCATGGATTCTGCGGAGGCGACCAGGAAATACGGTGTGGCGGTAAAATGTGCAACGATTACTCCGAATGCTGCCAGAATGACGGAGTACAATTTAAAGGAGATGTGGAAGAGTCCCAACGGTACGATCCGTGCGGCACTGGACGGAACGGTTTTCCGGGCTCCCATTGTAGTAAAGGGAATAGAACCCTGCGTCAGAAACTGGGAGAAACCTATTACACTGGCCCGTCATGCCTATGGTGACGTGTATAAGAATACGGAGATCAAGGTGCCCGGTCCCGGCAGAGCAGAACTTGTTTTTACAGCAGAGGACGGCACACAGATACGGGAAACCATACATAACTTTACGGGTGCAGGTATTCTGCAGGGAATCCATAATATGGACGAGTCCATTGCCAGCTTTGCCAGAGCATGCTTTAACTTTGCGCTGGACACGAAGCAGGATCTATGGTTTGCGACGAAGGATACGATCTCCAAGAAATATGACCATAATTTCAAGGATATCTTCCAGGAGATCTATGATGCCGAATATAAGGAGCGATTTGATGCGGCAGGCATTGAATATTTCTATACTTTGATCGATGATGCGGTGGCACGTGTCATGAAGGCAAAGGGTGGCTTTATCTGGGCGTGTAAGAACTACGACGGGGATGTGATGAGCGATATGGTGTCTTCGGCGTTCGGTTCTCTCGCCATGATGACATCCGTGCTCGTATCCCCAGGCGGTGTCTATGAGTATGAAGCGGCGCATGGGACGGTACAGAGACACTATTACAAACATTTGAAAGGAGAGGAGACCTCCACGAATTCGGTGGCAACGATCTTTGCATGGACGGGAGCCCTCAGGAAGCGCGGAGAACTGGATGACAATCAGGCGTTGATGGCGTTTGCCGATAAACTGGAGCGGGCGACGGTTCAGACGATTGAAGCAGGGAAAATGACTAAAGATCTGGCATTGATCACCTCCCTGCAGGATGTGACCGTATTGAACAGCGAGGAGTTTATCAAAGCGATCCGTGAGACATTTGAGCAGATCATGTAAGATGCAGGAATAACGTAACAGAGAAGGGAACAGCTCTTATTCCGAGAGCTGTTCCCATTTTTCGTAGAGTTCATTTAAGGTAGTTTCGTTGGTTTCTTTTTCCCGGGTGAGTTCCTGCAGTTTGGCAACATTGGTACAGATCTCGGGAGATGCCATGAGCAGATCGATCTCAGCATTGCGCTGTTCCAACTGTTCAATGGATTCTTCACATTTCTTTAAAGCATTTTCCCTTTTGCGCTGTGCAGCCAGAAGTTCCTTCTGTGCTTTCCAGTCCTGTTTTGTGTCGGAGGGAGCAGAAGCTGCTTTCTGCAGATCGGCCTGGTCATGACTGCTGTCATTATGATATACGGACTGTCCGTCTTTTTTCTCGAGATAGTATTCGTAATTGCCAAGATAGTTGGTCAGTACCTGGTGGTTTAGATCGAGGATCCGGGTGGCAGTCTTGTTGATGAAGTATCTGTCATGGGATACATACAGTACGGTGCCGGTATAAGCGTTCAGGGCATCTTCCAGAATCTCCTTGGACAGGATATCCAGATGATTGGTAGGTTCGTCGAGGATGAGGAAATTGGCCTCGGAGAGCATCAGCTTTGCCAGGGATACCCGGCCGCGTTCACCGCCGCTTAAAGTTTTGACCTGCTTAAACACGTCTTCACCGGTAAAGAGAAAGGCGGCAAGCGTGTTGCGGATCTCGGTATTGGAAAGCGTGGGATAGTCGTCGGAGATCTCATCAAACAGGGTTTTGTCCATATGTAGAACATGATGTTCCTGATCATAGTATCCGATGGCTACATTACTGCCCAGATGAATCTCGCCGGTATCGGGAGCGACCAGTTCATTGATGATCTTCAGGATTGTGGTCTTGCCGGTTCCGTTATCGCCGATGATCGCTACATGTTCGCCCTTTTTCAGCTCAAAATCAAGATGTTCGAACAGGGTAAGGGAGCCGAAGGACTTCGACAGATCTTCCACACGAAGAACGTCATTGCCGCTGGTGTACTTGGGTTCCAGCTTAAGGTGCATGTCGGCGCGTACCTGAGTGGGTTTGTCCAGGACTTCGATCTTATCCAGCATTTTCACACGGCTTTCGGCGCGGCGGATGGATTTTTCCCGATTAAAAGACCGCAGCTTCTCAATGACTTCTTCCTGATGTTTGATCTCCTGCTGCTGCTTCATATAGGCACTGTATTCTGCGGCCCGCAGCGCTTCCTTCCTGGAGGCGTAGGAAGAGTAATTACCTGTAAAGACCGTGGCTTTCGTGTTGTCGATCTCGATTATTTTGTTGGCGATGCGGTCGAGGAAGTAGCGGTCATGGGATACGATGATCACTGCTCCCCTGTAGTTTAACAGGTAAGTTTCCAGCCAGGTAATGGAAGACATGTCCAGATGGTTCGTAGGCTCATCCAGGATGATCAGATCCGGTTTGAGCAGGAGCAGCTTACCGAGTGCTACACGGGTCTTCTGACCGCCGGAAAGAGTGGCAACCGATCTGCCAAATTCATCTTCCGTAAAGCCGAGACCTTTTAAAACGCCGGTCACCTCACTCCTGCAGGCGTAGCCGTTGGCAGATTCAAAAGCGTGGGTCAGACTGGCATAGGAGGTCATCAGCTGCTGCAGGGTATCGCCGGAAGCTGATTTCATCTGCAGCTCAACAGAACGCATTTTCTGTTCGAGATCGATGATATCCTGTTTGACGGACAGCAGTTCGTTGTAGATGGTGTTCTCACCGGAAACAGCCTCGTGCTGGGAGAGGTAACCGATGCTCCTGTCACGGGAGACGGTCACGATCCCTTCGTCAGCGGAAATTTCACCCATGATGATGCGCAGGAGTGTCGTTTTACCCGCTCCGTTTATGCCTACAACAGCAGCTTTATCATAGTCTTCAATATGAAAAGATACATTCTTCAACACCGGGATCTCGTTGAATGATTTATGGATATTACTTACAGAGAGTATCATGATACATCGTGCCTTTCAAAACTTTCAAGCTTTAATATTGATATAAACATATTTCCGTGGGCCGGATAGGCTACAGCTTGCGGCTGGCCGGGCCGTGGACTGTAACCAGTATAACGTTCTGATAACAAAACTGTCAATGGATAGTTTGACAGCTTTTTAACGCAGTTGTATACTATTGGTAACCATGCGTACAGGTCAGCATATTTATTGTTCTGACCGTGTCAAAATGTATGGTCTAATGAAGCCGTCCCGTCGCAGAGTGACAGGGGATGAGCGGTTTATTATAATATTCTCAGGAGGCAGCGAGGTGGAAGCAAAAGGAATTTCACAGGCTGTGATTGGCCGCCTGCCCAGATATTTCAGGTATTTGGGTGAATTGAAGGATGAAGGGATCGAGAGAGTCTCCTCACAGGAGCTGAGTGATATCATGCAGGTGACGGCATCCCAGATCAGACAGGATTTGAATAATTTTGGTGGTTTTGGACAGCAGGGATATGGATATAACGTGGAATATCTTTATGATGAGATCGGCAGGATACTGGGATTGGATAAAGAACATAATCTGATCATAGTAGGAGCGGGACATCTGGGACAGGCGCTTGTAAACTACAGGGATTTCGAACGTCGGGGATTTATCTTCCGGGGGATTTTTGATGTCGATCCGGCGATCCAGGGGACGAAGATCCATGGGATTACGGTACGCCCGATGGAGGACATGGAGCGGTTCGTCAGAGAGAAAGAGATAGATATCGCGGTGCTCACGGTTCCGAAAAGCGCTGCGGTGGGAGTGGCGGAACAGCTTGTATCCTACGGTATCAAAGGAATATGGAATTTTGCGCATGTGGATCTGCATGTTCCGCAGGGGATTCAGGTGGAGAGTGTGCACCTGTCGGACAGCCTGATGAAATTGTCCTATAATCTGTCATCAAGTGACAGTTAAGTATCCGTAGCAGAAAGCCTTCGGCTTCCCTGTTACGAAGATTCTGGTTGCAGTAGATATTTGGGGAGAGGTTTACGTATTATGGAGAGAACGGATGAAGTATTTCAGACAGCTTTAGCGGATAAGAAGATTCCGATCCTTACGCTGGATCATAAATGGCATCAGCTTTTTACACAGCAGGAATGTCCTTCTGAGATCAAGGATATGGAATGTGAACTCAATGGTCTGTTGAAGCGTCAGGGTAAAGTAAACAGTAAAAACAGGGAAATCAGAAAATTAAAGAAAAAACTGATGGATGAGATCGTTCTTCTTGCAAATGAGATGGAAAGCGGCGCTACATTGAGGATGGAGAAGGAGATGGAGACGCACAAGCGGCTGGTCAATGAATGTAATGAGAAGCTGGAGGAGTGCGAAGAGGAGATGCTGGAACTGCCGAGGCAGATCGTTCAGTTGAATAACAGACTGATGCTGGCTACGATGGAGACCTGCTACAGGAGAATGCAGGAGAACACGAAGGAGCTGGAGGAAATTGAAGAGTGGATCCGGAATATCCGACGGGAATTGAAGAAGAAGGTAGTGCGTAAACAGGAAAAGGAGATAATGAACCATCAATTATATTCCTATATGCATGATATCTTCGGGGCGGAGGTGATCGAAATCTTTGATATGAAGTATGATCCGAAAGCAGGACGGGGCGGTAAAAAGGAAACTGCACAAGAGGACAGTAAGCAGGAAGAAGAGGAACAAACGCAGGAAAATAACAGGGCAGAGGCGTCGGAATCGTAAGAAACGGACGCTTCTGTCCTGCCTGTTATGTACCTGAAAAGAAGGAGAAGAATATGAGGCAATATCTGGTCACAGCGGAAGAAATGCGGCGGTATGATGCCAACACGATAGAACGGTTTCACGTGCCGGGGCTATTGCTTATGGAACGTGCGGCACTTGTCACGGTGGAAGAACTGCAGCTGGTGCGCGGTAAAGCGCCATGCCGGGTGCTGGTGCTGGCCGGAAGAGGCAATAACGGTGGAGATGGACTGGCGGTGGGAAGACTTCTTATGCTGCAGGGATACGAGGTGACATTCGTTCTGCCGGGGGAAGATTTCCATGGCCGTTGTTCCACAGAGACGCGCAGGCAGATTGATATTCTGCGGGCTTATCAGGCGGGGATCTTTAGCAGGATACAGGAAGGTGAATATGATATAGTAATAGATGCTGTCTTTGGCATCGGTTTATCCAGAGATGTGGAAGGGATCTGGAAAGATGCGATCAGGTGGATCAACAAAAGCGGTGCCTGGGTGTGCAGTGTGGATATTCCGTCCGGAATCCATGCGGATACCGGGGAAGTGATGGGGGATGCCGTGCAGGCAGATCTGACAGTGACCTATGGTTTTCGCAAAACAGGTCATATTTTATATCCGGGCACGTCATACTGTGGGAGACTTGTCTGCAGGGATATGGGGATAGATGAGCATGGTTTTCTGGGTGAGAAGCCTTACTGGTATACGTATATCGGCAAAGAACCCGGTGTTCTTCCTGTGCGCTGTGCGGACGGGAATAAGGGAACCTTCGGCAAGGCACTTCTTATCGTTGGGAGCAGACAGATGGCAGGGGCCGCAATGCTGGCGGCGAAGAGCGCTTTCCTCACAGGTGTGGGGATGGTCAAGGTGGTCACGGAAGTCAGGAACCGTGAGATCGTGCAGCAGTATCTACCGGAAGCGATGATGCTTACCTATGCGGAGGGTGCTTCGGCCATGGAGGCGGCAGCATTTCTGGAATCGCTGGAGGAGGCGGCAGCATGGGCGGACAGTATTCTGATCGGACCGGGAATCGGTATGGGAGAGACTGCCGGTGAGCTGTTAAAATTTGCAGTACAGGAAAGCGATCTGCCGCTGGTGATCGATGCAGACGGGTTGAATCTGCTGGCACGGGATTGCGGGCTGCAAAGAATCCTGGCGGAGAAAGGAGCACAGGGCAGAGCAATCATTCTCACACCACATCTGGGGGAATTTGCGAGGTTATATGACTGTTCTACGGCGCAGGCGAAAGCCGGTTTGACAGATTATCCGAGACGTCTCGGCGACAGGCTTGGCAGTGTGATTGTCTGCAAGGATGCCAGGACCGTGGTGGTGCAGTGTAAAGGATTGCAGGGTTATATTAATACAACAGGCAATGCCGGGATGGCAACAGCAGGTTCCGGTGATGTTTTGGCCGGTATGATCACAGGATTTCTTGCACAGGGGATGCCGGGGATGGACGCAGCGGTCACGGGGGCATATCTACATGGGTGCGCAGGGGATCTGGCGGCAGAGCAGAGGACGGAAATATGTATGACGGCAACCGATCTGATAGACAGTATGAAAGATGCGGTGGCGCAGATACAGGACAGAGGGAAAGGAATGTAGCTTTTATGATGGAAAAATATCAGAGGGTGTATGCGGCGATCGATCTGGATGCCGTACATAATAATATGGAGCAGATGCGTCGCAGCTTATCTTTGGAAACAAAGATCATCGGGGTGATCAAAACAGATGCCTACGGGCATGGGGCGGTGCAGATCGGGCGGGAATTGGAAAGTATGGATTTCGTATCAGGGTGTGCCACTGCTACTGCGGAAGAAGCAGTGATTCTGCGGCGCGCAGGGCTGCAGAAGCCGGTTTTGGTACTGGGCCACGCGTTTCCATACTGTTATGAGGAGCTGATCCGTAATGAGATACGGTTGACGGTCTTTCGGGAGGACAGTCTGGAGGAACTGGCGGCTTGTGCTCGAAGACTGGGAAAACCGGCCAGAGTACATGTAAAAGTGGAGACCGGGATGAACAGACTGGGCATCAGAACGGATGAGAGCGGACTTCGATTCGTGGAGAAGACGTTTCGCATGGAAGGAATCGTGGTGGAAGGAATGTATACCCATTTCGCACGGGCGGATGAACGGGATAAAACGTCGTCCAGACAGCAGCTTGCATTGTTCCGGGACTTTATGGAGCGGGTGGAGAGCGTTCCAGATCATCCTGCTTTGGTGAAGCATTGTTCCAACAGTGCGGGAATTCTGGAACTTCCGGAGGCTAATATGGATGCGGTCAGGGCAGGAATCGCATTGTACGGGCTGTGGCCGTCGCAGGAAATGGAGAGAGAGCCTGTATCACTGCAGCCGGTGTTGTCATTGAAAAGCCATATTGTTTATATTAAGGAAGTAGAAGCAGGGACGCCGGTCAGTTACGGCGGCACCTATGTGACACCTGGTAGAATGCGGATCGCGACGATACCGGTCGGATATGGGGATGGCTATCCAAGAAGCCTGTCGAACAGGGGGTATGTGCTGATTCGGGGGAAAAGAGCGCCTGTATTGGGCAGAATCTGCATGGATCAGTTCATGGTGGGACTGGATGATATCCCGGATGCGGCAGAGGGAGATGAAGTGACGCTGATTGGCAGAGACGGTGGTTTTCAGATCACGATGGAAGAGCTGGGAGATCTTTCAGGCAGATTTAATTACGAACTTGCCTGCGATCTGGGCAAAAGAATTCCGCGTGTGTACATAAAAGGTGGCAGAATAGTGGATACTAAGGATTATTATGACGATTATCGCTGAACGTGTGTATCTTTGAAGGGTTTGCCGCCTGGCGGGCCGTATGGCCATCCTTACTGTGAAATTCTACTTTCTTTCACAGTAAAATTCTTCTTACATTGTATATCCTTAAGATAAACGGACAATAATAGTGATACAGAAAATTTATATAAGGAAGTGTATGGTAATGAGAAGAGGAGATATTTACTACGCAGATTTAAGACCCGTGATCGGCTCTGAACAGGGCGGTATCAGGCCGGTGTTGATTATACAGAATGATATCGGAAATAAGCACAGTCCGACTGTGATCTGTGCGGCGATCACTTCTAAGATGAATAAGGCGAAGCTGCCCACCCATATCGAGCTGAATGCCAGTAAATATGACATGGTAAAGGATTCCGTTATCCTGTTGGAGCAGCTCAGGACAATTGATAAGAAGCGTCTGAAGGACAGGATCTGTCATCTGGATCAGGACATTATGAAGGTTGTGAATGTTGGACTGATGGTCAGCCTTGAATTAAATACATAGAGAAGGCTGAGATGTAGTTTGACACTGCTTCCATTCCTTGCTATATTTATATAATAGCAAATGATGCTTCAAAAAATGGCAAAGGAGATGATGAATCCGTATGGACGATGGTGTCGCGAGTAGTAGCAGTTTTGTGTGGTTTATTGTTTTGTTATTATTGGAGATGCTGTTTTACAGTTTTGACTCTGCATTTCAGTACAGAAAAGAGGCAGAGCATGGTGACGAGGAGAAGGATGAGACGGGCGGGCCGGATCGAAAGCAGGTGAGGCTGGATTACCTGGCGGGACACATGCCGCAGTATACCAGTGCAATTCAGTTGGGGATTGTGACGGTTAATATTTTATTTGGTGCCCTGTATCTGTATCAGCTGAACAGTTATTTTACGTATCTGGTCTACCGGACGGCGGTCAGCAGTATGGGGGATCTGTTCGGTTGGCATATCAGGCTGTTTGCTGTTGTCACGGCGATACTGGTCACGTTTGTTCTGCTGTACATAATAGTAACTTTCGGGGTGTCGATTCCCAGAAAGGTTACATCGCGTAATCCGGAGAGATGGTTCAGGCTGCTTATTACGCCTGTCTATTATTATGTTCGGATCACAGCGCCGCTGACGGCGCTTATATCTGTGACGGCAGGTGGAATTCTGCGTATCTTCGGCGTCAAGGGTGCCGGTAGACGGGCAGATGTGACAGAGCAGAAGATCCTGTCCATGGTCAGTGTCGGACATGAGCAGGGGATACTGGAAGCCAACGAGGCGGAGATGATCAATAATATTTTCGAGTACGGGGATAAGGAGGCGAAGGATATTATGGTCAACCGCAATAATATGGTTGGCATAGAATCTACCATGACACTGCAGGAGGCCGCCTCATTTATTGTGGATGCTCATAACAGTCGCTTTCCGGTTTATGACGGTACGATCGACCACATCATAGGGATCCTGCATTTGAAGGATGTTATGCGAATGCAGATGAATGGCCGGATGAAGACCAGACCCATCGGCAAGATCAAGGGGCTGCTCCGTGAACCCAGATTTATCACGGAGAAACGTAAGATCGACGATCTGTTCCGTGTCATGAGAGCAGAGAAGATTCAGATGGTTATCGTTGTCGATGAATATGGACAGACGGCCGGACTGGTGGCACTGGAAGATATTCTGGAAGAGATTGTCGGGAATATTGAAGATGAATATGATGAAGAGGCGAGCTATATTGTCAGGAATGATACGGATAGTTATGTGATTCAGGGCAAGATGCCGCTGGAAGAGCTGGAAGATCAGCTGAAAATCAACTTTGATGAGGAGCCTTTTGATACGGTCAACGGATTTGTGATCTCCAGATTGGAGCATATACCGGAGGAGGGGGAAGACTTCGAGTTCGAGTATGAAGGATATCTGTTCAGAATTCTGGAAGTGAAGGATCGCATGATCCAGAGTGTACTTGCACACCCGCTGAACAGGGAAACGGTATGACTGCTTTGAGCGAAGCGGTTTCATACAGAGTATGTGTATCTGCCTGGATACCGGGCAGACAGGAAACGAAAGTGACAGGGAAGATGTCTGAACTGTTGCAGATATAGAAAAACAAAGGAGACCCAAGATTATGTCAGGACATTCTAAATTTGCAAATATTAAACATAAGAAAGAGAAGAACGATGCCGCAAAAGGCAAGATCTTTACGATCATCGGGAGAGAGATCGCGGTGGCCGTCAAGGAAGGCGGACCGGATCCGGCCAATAATTTCAAGCTTGCACAGGTGATTGCCAAGGCCAAGGCGAATAACATGCCAAACGATACGATTGACAGAGGCATCAAGAAGGCGGCCGGAGAGGGCGGTAATGTCAACTATAAATACGTCACCTATGAAGGATACGGTCCTAACGGCATTGCCATTATCGTAGATGCTCTGACGGATAATGCCAACAGAACGGCAGCCAATGTGAGGAGCGCTTTTACAAAAGGGCAGGGGAATGTAGGTACACCCGGCTGTGTTTCCTTTATGTTTGATAAGAAAGGGTTGATCATCATTGATAAGGAAGAGTGTGATATGGAGGCGGATGATCTGATGATGACAGCCCTGGATGCGGGAGCGGAGGATTTTTCCGAGGAGGAAGACTGCTATGAGGTCTACACGGATCCGGACCAGTGGAGTGTAGTGGACGCCGCATTGAAAGAGGCCGGTATTGCGCTGGTATCTTCGGAAGTGACCATGATTCCGCAGAACTGGGTGGAACTGACGGACGAAACGGCGATCAAGAATCTGCAGAAAACGCTGGATCTTCTGGAGGACGACGACGACGTACAGGCGGTATATCATAACTGGGATGAGTAGAAAGTGTATTGACCAGGATATACAGGATGTAGAGGTATGGAGGGTTGTGATGGAACCGGAACGGATCGCGGGACTGTTCGATCAGGCAGAGCGGAAGAATGCCGAATTCAGGAAAGAAACATATGCACAGGCTTTTCAGGACTATCTGGAGAGTAATGTTGTGGTGTGGGATATGCTGAGCAGCGTGGGTGCGGGTGATATGCTGCTTCGGGAACAGGAACAGGCTGAAATGCAGGCGGCGGAAGCTTTTGTCTGTGGTGCACGTCAGAAGGTGGATACGGTTAAGGGCAGGACCAAAAGAGAGAAGATGCAGTATGATCTGAATCTGTATATGGTCTCTTATGTTCTGCCTGCGGTTATTGCATGGCACAGACGCTGTGGCATCAGAGAAGAGGAGACGAAACGGCTGACGGAAATGATATGTGGCAGATGGCAGGAAGCATTCGGCGCCCGTATTCGGGCGTCAGACTTTGAATCTATCCAGGCCGGATTCCGGCAGAAACTGTGCTTTGTAACGACCGCCGTATGCCGTGGGCTGCAAAAACCGCAGAACTGCAGGGAGATCCTGTTGATGAAGCGGTTTCGGGACGGATATTTTGTCAGGAGTGCGGAAGGTAAACGACTGATAGATGAATACTATGACATTGCACCGACAATCGTCAAAAGAATCGCCAGGGATGCTGATCCGGAAGAGAAATATCGGTACCTTTGGAACACCTATATCAGGAAATGTGTGGATCATATTGAAAAAGAGCAGAATGAACAGTGCAGCCGGCTTTATAAGTCCATGATGGCAGAATTGAAAGCAGAATATATGGTGATCGGAAAGCAGTAGTGTGAAAATCCATATATGGAAAACAGCGCCCAAATTCGCAGGTTGACAGGAATGGGGAGATAATATGAGCAGACAATATAAGAAAGAAACAATATGTATTCAGTCCGGATGGAAACCGGGCAACGGGGAGGCGCGTGTGCTGCCGATCTATCAGAGTACGACCTTTAAATACGAGTCTTCGGAGCAGATGGGAAGGCTTTTTGATCTGGAGGAGAGCGGCTACTTCTACAGCAGACTGCAGAATCCAACCAATGACTGTGTTGCTGCCAAGATCTGTGAACTGGAGGGCGGCGTGGCAGCAATGTTGACATCATCCGGCCAGGCGGCTTGTCATTATGCAGTGTTCAATATCTGTGAGGCAGGGGATCACGTGGTTTTGTCATCGACGGTGTACGGCGGAACATTTAACCTGCTTACCTGTACGATGAAGAAAATGGGAATCAGCTGTACCGTAGTGGACCCGGATGCCCCGGAAGAGGAAATCGCAGAAGCCTTTGCACCGAATACGAAATGTGTTTTCGCGGAGACGATCGCCAATCCGGCGCTGGTGGTGTTGGATATCGAGAAATTTGCACGTCTGGCACATGCGCATCACGTGCCGTTGATCGTGGATAATACCTTTGCGACACCGATCAACTGCAATCCTTTTGACTGGGGAGCGGATATCGTCGTTCATTCAACAACAAAATATATGGACGGACATGCTATGGCTGTGGGCGGTTGTATTGTCGATTCCGGAAATTTTGACTGGAGTGCCTGTCCGGAGAAATTTCCGGGGCTGTGCACACCGGATGAGTCGTATCACGGCATTACCTATACGGAGAAATTTGGCAGGGCGGCGTATATTACCAAGGCGACAAGCCAGCTGATGAGGGATCTGGGGTCGATACAGTCACCGCAGAATGCATTTCTATTGAATGTTGGATTGGAGACTCTGCCGCTCCGCATGGAACGGCACTGTTATAATGCGTTGAAGGTGGCGGAGTATCTGGAACATAACGACCGGACCGCCTGGGTAAATTATCCGGGGCTGAAAGGCGGCAGATACTATGAGCTGGCGCAGAAATATATGCCGAACGGCACATGTGGGGTTATCTCCTTTGGATTAAAAGGCGGAAGAGCGGCCGCAGCGCAGATGATGGATCATTTAAAGCTGGCCGCGATCGTAACACATGTGGCAGATGCGAGAACGAGCGTTCTGCATCCGGCAAGTCATACACACAGGCAGATGAATGAGGAACAATTGAAAGAAGCCGGTGTTGCACCGGATCTGATCAGATTGTCCGTAGGATTGGAACACATTGATGATATTATCGCGGATCTGGAGCAGGCAATATCGAAAGTTTTGTAAAGGAATACTGGAATTATGACTTATCGCAAAACATGGTTTAGCTATGTATTATGGGTGATCTATACGATGCTGTGTGCTGTATTTCTTGTTTTTGCAGGGAATTATATCTGGGCAAGTTATCTGCAGACAGGTGGCATGACGGTATCTCTGGCAGACCGGACAGTGCCGGCCGTCGGATTTTTGATACTTCCTGCTATGGCAGCTTTGTACTGGGTCATTCGCGTTACTGCGGTCAAGATCAGGAAGAAGACAGTTCGGAAGGAAAAAATCTTCGGTATCACAGAGACTGTCATAGTATGGCTGGCCTTTGCCATCGGTATTTTTCTGCGGATCTTACGTGCTTCGGAATACATAGCATTGCTGAATACTGCAGAGAGCGGCGCGCAGGCAGGTGTCAATGGAATAGAGTATTTTAACATGGCCGTAGTGACGGCGGACAGTTCTGTGGAACCGCCTGCTTACGGAGCCGCTTACCTGTATGTGTCCTGTCTGTCGTTTGTATTGACTTTTCTGGGAAATAAAGTTGCCTCCGCGATTATTTTTCAGGTTGTTTTACAGATCGTGGGATTAATACTTGCCTATGCAGTGACCAGAAAGCTTGCGGGCCGGATTCCTGCCTGTGTGGTGCTTTTCTATCTGGCATGTTCGGTAAGCTGTCTGGAAATGTTAAAGAATCTGGGGCCGGAATGTCTGTATTTTATCCTGTATATGATCGGAATGCTTGCCGCAGCCGGTCTGGTAAAGGGATATTGTGCAAACCGCCTGAGCAGAAAACCGATGCTGGCAGGGACAGTGCTTACAGGAGTCGTGATCGGGATTCTCGGATATCTTGATCTGACGGCATTTACGATACTGATATTGATGACAGCCATCTTTACCGGGAATAAGAAGCGGCCGGAAGGACTGCAGATCCATCATTCCCCGGCAATTGGCTGTGCGGCAGCTGCTGCGGCTGTTTTATCATGCGCAGCGGGTTTTTTGGGAATGGCAGGCATCTTCTCTTACGATGGTGGTGCAGCCTGGGATAAAGAGCTGCAAAACTGGGCTGTGCTGCATGTGGGGAAGACACAAACTTTCGGCTTTAGACCGCTTTATCCCTATTCCATGGATATGCTTTTGTTCGTAGTTCTCGTGGTTTTTGCGGCATTTCTTGTCTTTGAATTTTTCCGCAGCGGCAGAGAGCAGAATTATATGTTGTGGGTCCTGCTGTGTATCATCGTAGCTCCTACTCCATTTGCGGTGATCGGTATACAGCCTTTCGGTTTATTTTCCATGTATATCTGGGGAGTGTTGGCGGGGCTGGGTCTTCAAAACTGTCTTTTTGGCGGGAAAGCCAGGTTAATGCAGTCCATGATCGAGGAGATTAACCAGTCGGCAGAGGAGGCCGAAACAACAGAGAAGATCGAAATAACAGAGGAGATCGAAATAACAGAGGAGGAAAAGGGCAGCGAAGAGGAAGAAGAGAGTGGCGAAGAGGCAGATCAGCCCCAACAAAAACCGCGCTATCTGGAAAATCCATTACCACTTCCAAAGAAACCTGTCCACAGGCAGATGGATTATCAATATCACGTGGAGGAAAAGGATATGAAGTTTGATGTGGAAATAAAAGATGACGATGATTTTGATCTTTAAGCGTCTTTTGGAATGTATAAATGACGGAAGATAACACAAACTATGAGAGAATCACAGAGCGGAGAAGCGCTTGTGATTCTCTTATTCTATTTGTGGAGGTACATGATGGGAAACAGGGAAAACAGTAAGCATAACGGAAAAGACAAAGAGGGAAAATCGAACAGGAGCACAAAAGAGGAAAAGCGTGACGAGCAGGAAAAGCAGCGGGAAAAAGAGGAGCATAAAGACGGGCGGATTGAGGCGACAGGCCAGATCACGCTGGATGAGAATGACAGGCATAACAAGATTCATTTGATCACGATCATAGGGGAGATCGAGGGACATGACAATCTGAGCAGTTCTTCGAAAACCACCAAGTATGAGCATATTCTGCCGCAGTTGGCGGCCATCGAGGACAGTAAGGAGATCGACGGTGTTCTGATCCTGCTTAACACGATGGGTGGGGATGTTGAGGCCGGTCTGGCCATTGCGGAAATGATCTCATCTCTGAGCAAGCCGACGGTCTCTCTTGTACTGGGCGGCAGCCATTCCATCGGTGTACCGATCGCAGTCAGCACGGATTATTCCTATATTGTCCCTACAGGGACCATGGTGATTCATCCGGTACGTCTTACGGGTATGGTGATCGGGGTACAGCAGACCTTTGATTATTTCCGGCAGATTCAAAACCGGATCACGGGATTTGTCTGTGAACACTGCAGGATCTCCAAGTCCAGGATAGAGGAACTGATGATGGAGACAGGGGTGCTGACCAAGGATGTGGGAACCATACTTGTCGGCCAGGAGGCAGTGGATGAAGGGATCCTGTGTGAGGTGGGAGGTATTAAAAATGCGGTTTCCAGACTGCACGACATGATCGATAAGCGAAAAGCTTCCCCAGAGAACTGATACAAAATAAAGGATGACAAGAGAAAATGAAAATGCTATACTATATGAAGTCTTATTTTGGTCAGGAGGCATAGTTAATGGCATCAGGACAGGGAGGAAATCGTTCTTCCGCGAAGAAAAAAACGACAACTTCGAACAGAAGTGTGTCTGGCAATAGAAAGACACAGACGAGAAAGAGAAATACCGGCAGTAAAAGTACACACGCAGAGCCAATGGATGTGGCAATCCGCAATGAGATATTACTGATCGTGTTTCTTGCGCTTGCGATCATCCTTTTTCTTTGTAATTTTGGTTTGGTCGGTAAGGCCGGAGATGCGGTCAGCGATGTTATGTTTGGTATTTTTGGATTGATGGCATATGTTGCACCGGTGATCATTTTTCTGGCGATCGCTTTCGGAATGTCCAATGCGGGCAATAATATAGCAGTCAGGAAGCTGATCGCAGGTGCGCTCATTGCTGTTTTGATCGGTATGGTCTTCGAGATGTTTGCGGTAGATCCGGCAGAAACAGAAAGCTATCAGATGGGAGAGATATTCAAGCGATGCAGTGAGCGGCACAGTGGCGGCGGAGTGCTTGCCGGGTCTGTGCTCTATGCGTCCTACAAATTCCTGGGCATGGTGGGGACCGTGCTGGCACTTCTTGTTGTGGGCGTTATCTGCGTGGTGATCGTTACCGAGAAATCTTTTATCGGAGGGGTAACGAAACAGGGACGCAGAATGTATGAACGATCCGTAGAAGATGCCGAGTACCGCAGGGAACGTGCAAGGGAGAGGCGGCTTGCAGCGGAGGAGAAGCGTGCAAGAGCGGAGGAAAGACGTGCCAGAGCGGCACAGGAGCGCAGACTTCGGGAAGAAGAGCTTGAGAATGAGAAGATCCTTCGCATGGACAAAAAGGTCACCGGTGTGATGCTCAATACGTCTTTAAATAATGAGAAAACAAAAGAAGACGCAGAGAAGACCAGGGATGATATCCACGAGATCACGCTGCAGCTGCCGGAAGAAGATCTGCAGGCACAGGAAGTCGTGCAGGCGGTTCAAGAGGAACATTCCAGCCATTACATAGCAAACGAATCGGATGATCTCAGCGAGATCCGCATCTACGGAGCAGCGGAGGAGAAGCAGGGGGCGGAGAGTCCGGCAGAAACCGTTGGGAACAGTCATGTGGAAGAATTTGGAGAACCTGCCATTCACCAGAATGGAAGAACTGTTACGACAGGTGCGGGCAGCAGGATTGAAAATTCCATGCCGCCGAATCCTGGGAGAGAACGAGTGCCTGCGTTTAAGGAGGCGGAGAAGAAGGAACAGACGGCAGTGGTCCAGGCGACACCTGATAAGGAAACCGGGATTCCCAGACCATATCAGTTTCCATCTTACGATCTGCTGATCAGGGCGAAGAACAAGAACAACGGTGATTCGGCCAGAGAATTGAAGGAGACAGCCCTGCATCTGCAAAAGACACTGGAGACTTTTGGTGTTAAAGTTGCGATTACGGATATCAGCCAGGGACCATCGGTAACCCGTTATGAACTGCAGCCGGAACAGGGTGTTAAGGTGAGTAAGATCGTAGGCCTTGCAGATGATATCAAATTAAATCTGGCAGCTACGGATATCAGAATAGAGGCTCCGATCCCGGGTAAGGCGGCAGTTGGGATAGAAGTTCCGAATAAAGAAAACATGGCGGTTTCTTTCAGAGAGCTGGTGGAGTCTAAAGAATTCCGTGAATTTCCCTCCAGTCTCGCTTTTGCCGTGGGGAAGGATATTGGCGGTAAGATCGTTGTGACGGATATTGCCAGAATGCCTCATATGCTGATCGCGGGTGCTACCGGTTCCGGTAAGTCAGTCTGTATTAATACCATTATTATGGGTATTTTGTATAAGGCAAAACCGGAAGATGTTAAAATGATCATGATTGATCCGAAAGTGGTGGAACTGAGTGTCTACAATGGAATTCCACATCTGTTGATTCCGGTGGTGACGGATCCGAAGAAAGCAGCCGGAGCATTACACTGGGGTGTTGCTGAGATGACGGACCGCTATAAGAAGTTTGCAGACCACAATGTACGGGATCTCAAAGGATACAATCGGAAAGTTGAGGACATGCAGAAAGCAGGTGATCCGGAAGCGCCGGCGAAGCTGCCACAGATTCTGATCATTGTGGACGAGCTTGCGGATCTGATGATGGTGTCCCCCGGAGAGGTGGAAGAGTCCATTTGCCGTCTGGCGCAGCTGGCCAGGGCGTGCGGTATCCATCTGATCATAGCGACGCAGAGACCGTCTGTGGATGTCATTACAGGGTTGATCAAGGCAAATATGCCAAGCCGTGTAGCGTTTGCCGTATCCAGTGGCGTGGATTCCCGTACGATTCTGGATATGGTGGGTGCGGAGAAGCTGTTGGGCAAGGGGGACATGCTCTTTTACCCACAGGGGTATCCGAAACCGGCGCGTATGCAGGGGGCTTTTGTATCGGACCAGGAAGTATCGGATGTCGTGGATTTCCTGAAGAATCAGGTGATCGGGAATGTTTACAGTGGTGATATTGAGGAGAAGATTCAGAATATCGGAAGTGGTGCGGCTGCTCCGGGCAGTGCGGGAAATGGAGAAAGCGGTTCTGAGTACGATCAGTATTTCGCGGAAGCCGGCAGGTTTATTATCGATAAGGACAAGGCTTCCATCGGGATGCTGCAGCGCGTTTTTAAGATCGGATTTAACAGAGCAGCCAGGATTATGGATCAATTGAGCGAGGCCGGTGTTGTAGGGGAAGAGGAAGGCACGAAGCCACGTAAGGTATTGATGACTGCCGAAGAATTTGAACAGTTTGTAGAAGAAGTGCTGTAAATTATGGATAGTTGCATGAGGAACAGGTTTAAGAAAGGCAGGGAGCGGGCATGAAGACAGACATAGAGATCGCGCAGGAAGCGAAGTTGGAAAATATAGTGGATGTTGCCGAAAAGATCGGGATCGGGCCGGATGATCTTGAACTGTACGGGAGGTATAAGGCCAAGATCTCAGATGAGTATGTAGAACGTATTCAGGGTAACCGCGACGGGAAGCTGATCCTGGTGACGGCGATCAATCCCACGCCTGCCGGTGAGGGGAAGACAACCACCAGTGTGGGATTGGGGCAGGCTTTTGGCCGGATGGGACTTAAGGCTGTTATTGCACTCAGGGAACCCTCACTTGGTCCGTGTTTTGGCATTAAGGGAGGGGCGGCCGGCGGCGGATATGCACAGGTGGTACCCATGGAAGATTTGAACCTGCATTTTACAGGTGATTTTCATGCGATAACTTCCGCCAATAATCTTCTGGCGGCGCTTCTCGACAATCATATACAGCAGGGAAATGAGCTGCGCATTGATACCAGACAGGTCGTCTGGAAACGGTGTCTGGATATGAATGACCGTTCTCTCAGAAATATTGTTGTAGGGCTTGGAGCCAGGGCAGACGGCTTTGTCCGTGAGGATCACTTTGTGATCACGGTGGCTTCGGAGATTATGGCGATTCTTTGTCTGGCGTCGGATATGCAGGATCTGAAAGAGCGGCTTGGCAGGATCATTGTTGCTTATAACGATCAGGGTGATCCGGTGACTGCCTCCGATTTACAGGCGGTGGGAGCCATGGCGGCTTTGTTAAAGGATGCTTTAAAGCCGAATCTGATTCAGACGCTGGAGCATACACCGGCTCTGGTACATGGCGGCCCTTTTGCCAATATCGCTCACGGCTGTAACTCCGTGCGTGCAACGAAGACAGCGCTTAAGATGGCGGACTATGTTATTACGGAGGCTGGTTTCGGCGCAGATCTGGGTGCGGAGAAATTTTTTGATATTAAGTGTCGCATGGCAGGCTTAAAGCCGGATGCCGTGGTTCTTGTTGCGACGGTGCGTGCCCTTAAATATAACGGTGGAATTGCCAAAGAGGAGCTGTCAGCAGAGAATCTCCCTGCATTGCAGGCGGGAATTGTTAATTTGGAGAAGCACATAGAGAATCTGCAGAAATATCAGGTGCCGATCATTGTAACATTGAATGCTTTCGTGACGGATACCCGGAAGGAAATTGATTTTGTAAGAGATTTCTGTCAGGAGAGAGGATGCGGGTTTGCCATTTCGGAAGTCTGGGAGAAGGGCGGAGCCGGCGGCGTAGAGCTTGCTTCCAGAATTCTTGAAACATTGGAAAAGAAGGAGAGTCATTTTAAAGTATTGTACGAGGATGCACTGCCTTTAAAGGAGAAGATAGAGACAATAGCCTCCGAAATCTATGGTGCAGACGGCGTGACTTATGCGGCGACAGCCGTGAAACAGCTGCAGAATCTGGAAAAGCTGGGTTTTGGGAATCTGCCCGTATGCATGGCCAAGACGCAGTATTCTCTGTCGGATGATCCGGCACTTTTGGGAAGACCGGTCGGTTTTAAGATGCATGTCAGAGAGGTATATGTCTCGGCCGGAGCAGGATTTGTAGTAGTATTGACGGGAGTAGTCATGACAATGCCAGGACTGCCAAAGAAACCGGCGGCCCATCAGATCGATGTCGATGAAGGGGGAAAGATAACCGGACTGTTTTAAAGTAACACCGGGGAGAGAAAGGAAACAGAGGGCAGCACTTTTGAATGGAGGTAGTTATGCCGCAGAATATAGATGGTAAGGCGATTTCAGCACAGATCAAAGAGGAATTGAAGGAGAAGGTTGCAGATTTAAAGATTTCCCGGGGAATCTCCATCTGTCTCGCCGTTATACAGGTGGGCAGTGATCCTGCATCTTCGGTTTATGTAGGGAACAAGAAGAAGGCATGTGCGTATATCGGTATCGATTCGCGCTCCTATGAGCTGCCGGAAGAGACGACACAGGAAGAACTGCTGCAGCTGATCGACAAGCTGAATAATGAGGAGGAAGTGAACGGGATTCTCGTGCAGCTGCCGCTGCCGGCGCAGATTGATGAAGATGTGGTCATCCGGGCGATCGACCCCCGAAAAGACGTGGATGGTTTCCATCCGCAGAGTGTGGGCGCGCTCTGTATCGGCCAGCCGGGGTTTGTATCCTGTACACCGGCCGGGATCATACAGCTTCTGAAGAGATCCGGCATAGAGATTGCCGGCCGGGAGTGCGTGATCATTGGCAGAAGTAATATTGTTGGGAAGCCCATGGCGCTGCTCATCCTGCGGGAAAATGCAACGGTGACCATCGCGCACTCCAGGACGGAGAATCTTCGGGAAGTGACACGGAGGGCGGACATCCTGATCGTGGCGACGGGAAAACCGAAAATGATAACCAGGGAGTACGTGAAAGAGGGAGCCGTTGTGATAGATGTCGGCATTCATCGAAACGAAGCAGGAAAACTGTGCGGAGACGTGGACTATGAGGATGTTGCACCGGTATGCAGCGCGATCACGCCTGTGCCGGGCGGTGTAGGGCCGATGACGATCGCCATGTTGATGAATAATTGTGTGGAGGCAGGCATTGCCGGGAGATAGTCGGACGACAGACAAGAAAGGGAACTGTTTATGAAGTGTCCACATTGCGGCAATGAAATGATCGAGGGACATCTGATCTGTGAAACATGCGGAGAGGAGATTAGGATCGTACCTGATTTTGAGCCGGAAATAGAAAACAGCATAACGGAAACTTTGTCTATTCTGGTGGCAGGACAAGATGATGAGAGCGATACAGTAGTAGAACAGACAAATATAAAGACGAAGACGAAAACAAAGGAAGAGCATGGTAAGACGGAAGAACCGGTTCCGGACAGTAGAAGAATATGGGTGATCGTCAGCCTGGTGATCTTCTTTGTCGTGGCATTGGTGACATACGGGGCGTATGCCTATCATATCCAGACGGTAGAATATCAGATCGAAAAGGCCAGAGAATACGCGGCAAAGGAAGCTTACCCGGAAGCGATAGCCTGTCTGGAAGAGGCCCTGACAAAGAACCCGTATGCGGCGGAGCTTCTATTTCTGGAGGCGGATTATTACTATGTGCAGAAAGAGGATGATGCGGCGCTTCGTGCGTTGTTCAGGATAATAGATAATAATGGGTTTTCCTATGAAGATGTGGAGGAAGCCTACAATAAGGTGGTAACGATCTATGCCAACCAGGAGCAGTATGGAATGATCAATGAGCTGCTGCAGAACTGTCAGGATGATGCCATCGTCAATATGTTCCAGAGTTATCTGGCAATGGCACCGGAATTCAGTTATGTGGAAGGGGATTACGCAGAGGTGATTCCCCTGAAGCTCAGTTCCAATACCTCAGGAACGATCTATTACACCGTGGATGGAACCAGACCGGACAAACACAGCCAGATTTATACGGCACCCCTGTTTCTTGAAGACGGTGAACATACGATCAGTGCCTTTTTCGTGAATGATTACGGTATAGAGAGCGAGATTGTTACCAGAAAATACGTGATCAATCTGTCCGTACCGAATGCACCGGAAGTGGAATTGTACAGCGGAGAATATACGGAGCCCATGATGATCGTGGCGGAAGGCCTGGAGGGCTGTAAGATCTTCTATACGACGGACGGTTCGGAACCGACTGCCGACAGCGTGCCCTATACGGGGCCGATTCCCATGCCTCTGGGAAGAACACAATTTAAATTTGTAAACATCAGCGACGAGGGTGTGTCCAGTGAAGTGATTATGAGAACATACACCCTGGCACTCGAAGATGCCATTCCAACCGATCAGGCAGTTGAGAATCTCATCAGCAGGCTGGTGGAGACGGAATATCTGGAAGATGCGGCGGGAAACAGTAAACGATACAGCGGAACGCTGAGTTATCAGTTCAGCTCCGTGCTTGGTATTGATGGCAGCGGTTATTATACGATCAATGAATATTATGATGACGGGACAGGGATCCTGAGCCGAACCGATAAAGTTTTTCTGATCGAGATACACACGGGGGAAGCCGCTCAGCTTGGATATGACGAAGAGGGGGAGTTTGTGGCGGTGGCCATATAGATGTGAAAGAAACGGTTGCAAAAAAAGGGGAGTTACATTATTATTAGTGAGATATGGTAAGGAGATCGGTTTAGGAGGATAAACAGGGATGTACAGGATAGTAAAAGCAGAAGAACTTACAACAAATATTTATCTTATGGATGTTGAAGCGCCTCGTGTTGCCAGGGCCTGCCAGCCGGGACAGTTTGTTATTGTCAGGATGGATGAGGAGGGAGAGCGTATTCCGCTGACGATATGCGATTACGACAGAGAGGCGGGAACGATCACCATCGTATTACAGGTCGTGGGCGCGGCGACAGAAATGATGAGAAAGCTGAAAACCGGCGACAGTTTCCACGATTTTGTCGGTCCTCTGGGCTGTCCGTCGGAATTTATTCATGAAGGAGTGGAGAGCCTGCAAAAGAAGCGGATCCTTTTTGTGGCAGGCGGTCTCGGTACGGCTCCGGTCTATCCGCAGGTTAAGTGGCTGCATGAGCATGGCGTGAAGGCCGATGTGATCATCGGTGCGAAGACGAAAGAACTGCTGATCATGGAAGAAGAGATGAAGGCTGTGGCGGGTAATCTTTATGTCACTACGGATGATGGTTCTTATGGCAGGAGCGGCATGGTCACAAAAGTGATCGAGGATTTGATCGAGCAGGAAGGGAAAAGCTATGATGTATGTGTAGCCATAGGTCCGATGATCATGATGAAATTTGTCTGCCTGACGACGAAGAAATATGAGCTGCCGACGGTAGTCAGCATGAATCCGATCATGGTGGATGGCACGGGTATGTGTGGGGCATGTCGTCTGACGGTGGATGGTGAAGTAAAGTTTGCATGTGTGGACGGTCCGGAATTCGACGGACATAAAGTAGATTTCGACCAGGCGATGAAACGCCAGCAGATCTATAAGACGAGAGAGGGAAGGGCGTTCCTGAAAGCGCAGGAGGGCGATACCCATCACGGCGGATGTGGAAACTGTGCGGATGAATAACAGCAATCGCTGACAGATGATTAACGCGTTGCAGAGTAAACCGCTTTAAGCGGCCAGGAAAGGAGCATGATCAATAGAATGACAGCAGATGTATTAAAAAAAGTACCTGTCCGGGAACAGGATGCAAAGGTACGCGCGACAAATTTTGAAGAAGTATGTCTGGGATATAATAAAGAAGAGGCAATGTGTGAGGCGACCCGCTGCATTAACTGTAAGAATGCGCAATGTATTAAGGGATGCCCTGTGGCAATCAATATTCCGGGATTTATCGAGAAAGTGAAGGAAGGGGATATTGAGGCGGCGTATCAGATCATCAGCGAGGCCTCCGCGCTTCCGGCTGTATGCGGACGGGTATGTCCGCAGGAGAGCCAGTGTGAGGGAAAATGTATCCGCGGTATCAAGGGAGAACCGGTATCGATCGGTAAGCTGGAGCGTTTCGTTGCGGACTGGGCAAGGGAGAATCATATTAAGCCGGAAGGGGCTAAGGAGAAGAAAGATAAGAAGGTGGCTGTGATCGGTTCCGGTCCGTCAGGTCTGACCTGTGCCGGAGATCTGGCTAAGATGGGATATGACGTTACGATTTTCGAGGCGCTGCACGAACCGGGCGGTGTGCTTGTGTACGGCATTCCGGAATTTCGTCTTCCCAAGCAGGATGTAGTGGCCAAAGAAATCGAGAATGTACGGGCACTGGGTGTGACGATCGAAACGAATGTGGTGGTCGGCAAATCCGTGACGATCGATGAGCTGCTGGAGGAAGAAGGATACGATGCCGTATTCATCGGTTCCGGAGCAGGACTGCCGAAATTTATGGGAATTCCGGGAGAACAGGCCAACGGCGTCTTCTCTGCCAATGAGTACCTGACAAGAAGTAATCTGATGAAGGCGTTTGATGAGAATTCCAATACACCGATCATGCGGGGACGCAGGGTAGCCGTGGTGGGCGGCGGTAATGTGGCAATGGACGCGGCAAGAACGGCATTACGTCTCGGTGCGGAAGTACATATCGTATACCGCAGAAGCGAGGAGGAACTTCCGGCCCGTGTGGAGGAAGTTCATCACGCCAAAGAGGAAGGGATCATATTTGATCTTTTGACCAATCCAACAGAGATCATTGCGGATGAGAACGGATGGGTATCCGGGATCAAATGTGTCAGGATGGAGCTGGGAGAACCGGATGCTTCCGGCAGAAGACGTCCGGTGGTGATCGAAGGTTCTGAATTTCTGATGGAAGTGGACACTGTGATCATGTCTCTGGGAACCTCTCCGAATCCGTTGATCTCGTCCACAACAAAAGGACTGGAAGTCAATAAGTATAAGTGTATTGTGGCGGAGGAAGAATTTGGTAAAACCTCCAAAGAGGGAGTCTATGCCGGCGGAGACGCGGTAACGGGAGCTGCAACGGTGATTCTTGCCATGGGGGCAGGCAAAGCGGCTGCGAAAGGAATTGACGAATATTTGAGCGGCAGATAACTGTCGTGCAGTAAAATAACAGCGGGAAATGGAACAGGAGAAAGAGTCTGCCGGGCGGCGGGCTCTTTTCATGAAAGAGGTTAGGAAAATCTTAATAATTTCAATAGTAGTTATTTAAGGAATGCAGGCTATAATGGTGAGGAGACACAGGAAGGAAAGCGTCTGTCGGATGGATGTACAGGAAGGGAGAGCAGATTGGTTGTGCCGCCTGGCGGCCTGCCGGGAAGGTTGTGTGATATATGAATATGATGGAACGGAACGATCATTCAAAAGAAATGCAGTGGCGGGATGATATCAGAGGAGGAAAACAGAAGGAGCATGAAGTGGAAACCGGGAAAGATGACCTGTTGATAGAAGATCTGGATGTGGTTGAGCGGGAAGAGGCGGGGGAGGATGCGGCAGGTCTGCATGGACTTCTGCAGCGTCCCTATATGACGACGGTATTACTGGGTGTGATTGTGCTGCTTTTGCTGTGCATCATTGTACTGCTGTTTCTTATACCCGGGAGAAAGAAAGTGTCCGACGTTAACGGGAATCTGCAGCAGAATATTACAGAATATGCACAGGAGCAGAAGCGGAATGATGTTGTTAAGGATGCATCGGGGACGGCAGATGTCGTAAAGGTTCCGGAGAAGCAGGAACAGGTGGATGGAACGGACAACGGTCAGACGGTGGGGTCTTCGGCGGAGAATATGCCGGCAAGCGACGAATTTGTCTCTGCTGACGGTGATAAGACGGCGATCGTGATCGATATAGAGGATGAGAATGATGTGGCATATACAAAAGAGTTTATACTGAACGAAGCGCTGCCGTATTTTGCAGATAATAACCAGGATGCCATATGGGATCTGGCACATCTGAAGCGGTATGTCAAGCTGTCCTCAGAACTGGAAGGCACGGGTCAGTACTATTACACAGGTGATGTGAACAGTGATGGCCAGCCGGAGGGAAAGGGTCTTGCCATATACGAGAAGAACAGCTACTACTATGGCGACTGGTCAGATGGTGCAAGGAGCGGAGAGGGTGTCTGGTTTCGATTCTATATCGGACAGAAAGACGAAACAAACGCCATGGGGAAATATATGGCGCACAGTTATTCCGGCAGTTGGGCCAATGATCTGCCGAATGGACAGGGAGCGGAGCATTATGATGTAGATATCTCCAGACTGCGGGTAAGGGAGAGAATCCTGCAGAATGTAGTCGGTAATTTCACGGATGGTCTGTATGACGGAGAGTTGTATGCCAATACGGTGGATTATACGGGCAATGTGGAAGAATGGAACGGTGTAACCGAGAAAGGAGTGTTTACGCTGTGGAGGGATATGAGTGCAATCGGAGAATGTTCTGTATGGCAGAAAGTCGACGATCCCTCTCTGTGTATGGACATAGACAAATCTGAGAATAAGAATCAGGGATTGCGTGAACTACTGAAACCGGAAGCGAAGTGAACCGTTGAGACGTGAAAATTAATAAAACATCCGCGGTAAATGGAACCTGTATTAGTTTTGTGTTGCAATTCGTGCAAAATGATTATAGAATAGACTTGTGTAAAGGATAATTATGGCATTTTTCATAATGCTTTTGCGTAAGAGAAAATCCGAATTGCAATAAGGAGAGTGACCAATATGCCTTGGTGTCCGGTGTGTAAGAATGAGTACAGGGAAGGAATAGCGCGTTGTGCGGACTGTAATGTCGCGCTGATAGAAAGTCTGGATGAGGAGATCGGTGATGTAGGCGATGCGCAGCAAAAGCAGGAGAAGCTGGAGCGTCTGCAGAGGATGTATGCTGCGGAACGGGGAAGCCGGCTGGAAGGCGCAGAGGCGATGCCGGAAGCAGAAGAGATACCGGCTTATCATCCTTATCAGAACAGTGCGGCCAGGGCGGAGGATAACAGATCTTCTGCATACATATTACTGGTCGTGGGGATCACGGGTTTTATCTTCATTCTTCTTGTATTTACGGGAATTATTCCTCTGTATCGGAATGAAAGCACTACGAAGTATCTGGTGTGTGGCGTTATGGGGGCAATGTTTGTGCTCTTTATCGTGTTTGGCGTTGTATCCATGCGCAATTCCAGGATTTTGCTTGTGAAGGCGAAGTCTGAGGATTCCCTGTTAAGTGAGTTGACGAAGTGGTGTGAGAATAATCTGTCTGTTGAAATGCTGGATGCGGAGCTTTTTATGGAAGAAGCCGGAGCGGAGCAGAAGTATTTTATGCGTACCGACAGGATGAAAGCTATTATCAGTAACAAGTTTATGAATTTGGACGAAGCATTTCTGGAACATTTTGTGGACGAGTATTACCAGAAGCTATTTGAGGACAGATGAAGATAACAGTAATTGCAGTTGGTAAAGTGAAAGAGAAATTTTATCGGGAAGCCATCGCGGAATATGAGAAACGACTCAGCCGTTACTGCAGGCTGGAGATCGTACAGGTGGACGACGAGAAAACACCGGATAAGGCGGGCGTGGCGATGGAACAGCTGATTCTCCGGAAAGAGGCTGAGAGAATCCTGAAATATATTCGGGAGGATGCCTGGGTGGTCACTTTGGAGATCCAGGGTAGAGAATATGATTCGGAAGGATTTGCGGCTGTATTGGAGAGGGTGGCAACGCAGGGAGTCAGCCATATTCAATTTATCATTGGCGGTTCGTTGGGGCTGCATGAAGAAATTTGTAAGAGAGCTGACCATGCGGTCAGCTTTTCTAAAATGACTTTTCCGCATCAGTTGATGCGGGTGATCCTGTTAGAACAGATTTACAGGGGATACCGCATTATAAATGGGGAACCATATCATAAGTGAGCAACCCTGGCATTATGATATTGCCTGCTGTGTGCATAAAGATTTCTGGAATCAGGGATATGCTGCAGACATATAAATCCGTACCCGATCGAATTGCGAGAGAATAAAGGTATGATTTTGTGTGACATAACATATAGTGAACTATGAGAAGGAATAATAGAAAACTGTCCATACCAACCTTATCCGGTTCCAAAGAATTGATCGTGGAGTCTCTGAAACTTCCCAAAGATACGATGCTGGGAGCTTCGATCGTCACGGTCACCGGGAACAGGGAAGCTTTCATAGAGAATTATAAGGGAATACTGGAGTATACAAAGGAATCCATCGTGCTGCAGGGTAAGAACTGTAAGATCTGTTTTGAAGGCAGGCAGTTGTCGATCGATTACTATACCAATGAAGATATGAAGATCAGCGGCAGTATTGAAGCTGTCCGCTATGTCTAGTGTATGGGGGTGCAAAAATGCTTCATTGGGTTCAGTATATCCGAGGCTATGTGAAGATCAAGGTATGGGGATATTCCACGGAAAGGCTGTTGAATCTGTGCGGAAATCATGATATTCTGGTGTGGGATATCGTCAATCACGGTGATTATGATACTATGAAGATCAGTGTACGCGGTTTTTTTGCATTGAAACCGCTGCTGAAGAAGACCGGAACCAGGGCAGCCGTTTTACAGAAATATGGACTGCCTTTTTTGATGTCTAAAATGCAGAAACGGAAAATGTTTGTTGCCGGTCTGCTGGGGTGCCTTCTGTTCTGGGTGATCATGGCAGGTTATATCTGGAATATTGAGATCGAGGGAAATTATGTCCTGACAGAAGATGTGCTGCTGGATTATCTGGATGAGAGGGGCGTACATGTTGCTATGAAAAAGAGCCGGCTGCAGATAGAAGATCTGGAGAAAGCGCTGCGGGAAGAGCACGACATCATCACATGGACATCCGTGCAGGTAAAAGGTACTACGCTTCTGATCCACATCAAGGAAAATGAAATGCCGGACTATGAGCAGAATGAGACGACGAGAGAAGACGGAATAGACCTTATCGCAACAAAATCGGGAATCGTATCCTATATTATTACCAGAAGCGGTGTGCCGCAGGTAGCGCTGGGGGATACGGTGGAAAAAGGAGATGTTCTGGTCAGCGGAGCAGTACCGGTCTACAATGAGGATACTACAGTCAGAAAGTACCAGTTCGTGCAGTCGGATGCGGATATTTTGCTTCGCTATACGGAATCGGTTTCCGTAAAAAGGGATATTCTTTATGATGAAAAATTGTATTCAGGCAGACAGAAAAAGATGATCATGCTTGGTGTCAATGACAAAGAGTGGAATCTAAGATTCGGAAAAGTTCCTTATGAGCAGTATGATATCAGTGGAGAAAAGAAACAGGTTCGTCTGCTGGACCGCTTATATCTGCCCATTTTTTATGGTGAAAAGACGATTCAGGAATATGAGATGGTGAAGAAGAAACACACGTCGGATGAGATGAATGCGATCATGCAGGAAGAGTGGCGAAAAATTACAGCAACTTTAGATGAAAAAGGGGTACAAATTACGGAAAAAAATGTTACAATAAAAAAGTATGATAATAATTGGGTGCTAAATGCCCGTATGCAGTTGGAAGAGGCGGCGGTGGAATCTGTACCGACGGAAACGGAACCGGTGGTATTGGAGACAGATGACGTGCCACAGGAAGAGGATGCCGGGGAATAATGATATCCCTGCAAAGGAGAGAGGCAGAAGAGAGATGGAGGAGTTTACAGTCAGCATCGATATGCCGATGGAGCATATGCAGAATCTTTTCGGTAAAAGGGATGCTTACATTAAGAAGATAGAGGAAGACCTTCACGTGATGATCGTAAACCGTGACGGGGCAGTAAGGATCAGTGGGGAACGGGAGTCTGTCATGAAGGCGTCGCATATTGTGCGTGAACTTTTAACATTATCGGAACGGGGGAACGTTCTGGAAGAACAGAGTGTGGACTATGCGCTGGAGATCGAGAAAGAGAGCGGCGGAGATGTGCTTCTGGAGATAGACGGGGACTGTATCTGTCATACGGTAAGCGGTAAACCGATTAAACCCAAGACTCTGGGACAGAAAAAGTACGTGGATGCGATCCGGGATCATATGATCGTATTTGGCATCGGACCGGCAGGAACCGGTAAGACGTATCTGGCCATGGCCATGGCGATTACGGCTTTCAAGAACAATGAGGTCAGCCGGATCATTCTGACAAGGCCGGCCATCGAGGCAGGTGAGAAACTTGGCTTTCTGCCGGGTGATCTGCAAAGTAAGGTGGATCCGTATCTGCGTCCGTTATACGATGCCCTTTACCAGATCATGGGGGCGGAGAGTTTTGCCCGGAATATGGAGAAGGGACTGATCGAGGTGGCACCGCTTGCCTATATGCGTGGTCGGACGCTTGACAACGCTTATATTATTCTGGACGAGGCGCAGAATACAACGCCGGCTCAGATGAAGATGTTTCTGACACGTATCGGTTTCGGCTCCAAAGTAGTGGTGACCGGTGATGCCTCGCAGAAGGATCTTGCGCCGGATACAAAGTCAGGATTGGATATAGCCGCCAGAGTGCTGTCCAGGATCGATGATATTGCGTTTTGTAAATTGAGCAGTAAGGATGTGGTAAGGCATCCGCTTGTTCAGAAGATCGTCAAGGCATATGAGGATTTTGAGGCGAAGGAGACAAGGCGCAGTGAACTAAAATTAAGAAGCAGGAATAATAATCGTGGAAAAAAGTAAAAAAAATCGAGTGAAGAGAATAGTAACATTCAGTATCCTGTTTTTGCTGGCAGGGGGGATCGCATTTCTGGGAAGTCTTCTATACCAGCCTGCTGCAGATACTCTGATACGTAATACGGTGATGGTATCGGCAGGAACCGGCATTGTCATCTATGCTTATTTGTTGAGCGAAGTGACGGGTCTGTTTATCTATCGGAATGAGGGAAAATATATCAAGTTTGCGGTGGTGTATCTGGGAAGTCTGACAGCGGCGGTCTTTTTTCCGATGCTGCCGGTAACCGGGTGGCCCTTTCTCGTTATTTTTGTCTTTCTCGGGGTATTCAGTAATGGTGTCACGGGTGTGGCGGCGGGCAGTGTATGTCTGCTTCTTGCAGTTAATTTTTCGGGTGGCGATATGACCGTTTTCTGGCTTTATTTTGTCAGTGGCCTGGTGGGAATTCTCATGTTTTCTAATCTGAATGATGATTTTCTGGTAGGCCTGCCGGTTATCGTATCCCTGCTGGTGCTGGTCCTTTGCCTGACGGCCAATGTGATTCTGTTCTCGAAGGAACAGCTTACACTGGATCAATATACGATTCCAATGGTCAATGTGATCGTCTGTTGTATTTTGCTGCTGATCATTTTGAAGGCATTCAGTTCATCAGTGATCCATAAGGATCAGGAGAAATATATGGAGATCAATGATCCGGAATGTCCGCTTTTAGTACAGCTTAAGAATCTGTCGAGGGAAGAATACTATCATGCGATACATACGGCATATCTGGGCGATCGGATCGCCAAGCGCCTGCATCTGGATGCGTCTGCCGTTAAGGCATGTGGTTATTATCACAGAATCGGTAAATTAAAAGGGGAGAACAGCTGGGAAAATGTATCGGCTGTCTGCGACGAATATCATTTTCCGGCAAATACGAAGAAAATATTGAAAGAATATGTGGATGGATCCGAGAAGGTGGTGTCAAGTGAAACAATAGTGGTACTGTTTGCAGATTGTATTGTTTCCTCGATTCTGTACCTGTTTGAGAAAGATCCAAAGGCGCAGCTGGATTACAGCCAGTTGATCGATACCGTATTCAAAAAGAAAATGGAAACGGACGAGCTGTGGGAGAATGAAATATCGCTGGCACAGCTTCACGAAATGAAAAAGATATTTGTTGAGGAGAAACTATACTATGACTTCTTACGTTGAAAACGAAGTTGACCTCACTTTTCCTTTTGAAATGCAAAAGATTGTGGACCAGATCATGGAAACGGTGCTGGAAATGGAAAACTGTCCCTATGAGACGACCGTAAATCTTCTTCTTACAGATCGGGAGGGAATCCGGGAATACAATAGAAATTACCGTGAGCTGGACAGAGAGACGGACGTGCTGTCATTTCCGAATATCCCCTTTGACATGGCGGGAAATTTCGTTGTAGTTGAGGAGGACGAGGCAGCATATTTTGATCCGGACAGCGGGGAACTGCTGTTGGGAGATATTATTCTGTCGGCGGATCATGTTGTGGCGCAGGCGCAGGAATATGGACATTCTCTTCTGCGGGAGTTTGCTTTTTTGACGGCGCACAGTATGTTCCATCTGTGTGGATATGACCATATGACGCCCGAGGAAGCAGCGGTTATGGAGAGAAAGCAGGAAGAGGTATTGGAGCAGCTGCATATTACGCGTGATCTATAGAAATTACTGCATGCGGTTTTGTGATCCAGCAGTGTTTTTGCATGATGGAGGTTTACTATGAAGGTACGAAAGAGAGCAGGCACCCGGAGAAATTCTGCGGTGGCAGCGATTAAAACCCCGTTGGTCCAGTCCGCTGGGATTCTGTCCTATGTTATCTTACTTATCATGCGGATTCCGTTGTCGAAGGTGATAGGTGATGCAGGAGTGGGTTTATTTGCGCCGGCGTTTGAGATATTTATGTTAGTCACTTTTATCACATCATACGGTATGACGGGTGCCATATCCGGGATGATCCGCTACAGGGTGAAGCGGGAACAGCATGGAAATGCCAAAAGAGTATTTGTTGCTGTTTTTATCATGGATATTTTGATCAGTATCGTGTTTGCGGCAATGATTGTTTTCATGTCCTCAAAGATAGCCGAACTTGGTATACTGGAATCTTTGAGTCGCATGGCAGTGCCTGTCGCTGCACCATCGATTATTTTTGCAGCAGTGATCGGGACATTCCGCGGATTTTTCAACGGTTATGGTCTGGGAACGCTGACAGCACATTCACAATATATAGAAAAGATATCCATGCTCTTCTGTGCTCTTGGGTGTGGAAGTACGCTCTATGCTTATGGAACTAAAGTTTCCGCACTGCGGCAGAATACGGAATTCAGTTTTGCCCATGGTGCGATGGGTGCTATGCTGGGAGTACTGCTTTCTCAGGTGATTACGGCCATCTATCTTCTGGTCATCTATTTGCTATATGCCAGGACTCTGCGCAGTAAGATTATGACAGAGAGTGGTAAATGGGGAGAATCGAAGTATACCATCCAGAGAACAGCTCTTTTGAACTGCTTACCGACGGCGATCGTCGCTGTTTTCACGAATGTGTTCATGCTGATCGACCAGCGTATGTTTAATTACTGCATGAATAAAAGGGTGGAAGAACTGGGAGAAATACGCACGGCGACTTGGGGAGTCTATTATGGTAAGTTTTCGGTACTGATCGGTGCAGGCGCGGCGTTATGTCTGCTTTGTGTAGCGATGATGACCGGTAAGATCAAAAATGCATATGATAAAGAAGATTATCGTGTCATGAGAGAACGGCTGGATAAGGCGGTATGCAAATTGTCTATCGCAGCGTTTCCGACAGCGGTCTATCTGGCAGCTCTGGCCGAGGCTGTTGCAAAGTGCCTGTATAAAAATGAGACGGTGGCAGTTGGTTCCTGGATACAGAAAGGAGCGGTAATCATTGTACTGTGCAGTTTCAGCTTTTTTTTCGCACAGCTTCTGTTCAGGATGCATATGCTCCGTGAATTGTTCATTTCGATATTGGCCGCTTTGATCGTGCATGTGTTCGTCGCCTGGCTGTTCGTGCAGAAAGCGCTGCTTGGAGTGGACGGAATCATCTATGCATTGATTGCTTATTTCGCGGTTTTTTGTGTGATGAACTTCCTGTCTGTCAGCAGGAATCTGAAATATCAGCCAAACTGGTTGTCAGGAGTTGCCTTTCCGGCGGCGGCAGCTGTCGTATCCGGGTTGGCAGTGATGTTGATTGCCAGATTTATGCTGGAACCGGCAGGAGCGGCAGCTACGATCCTCACCGGTATTGTGGCGGGGGTTTTTCTCGATCTGACTATGCTGATGATACTGCGGGTGATCGGGGAAGAGGAGCTGTCCCGGATACCGCTTGGGTTTTTCTTTATCATGTTCGGAAAGAATATCGGAGTTCTATAGGAGCCGGGATCCGATATGTGGATATGGGATAAGATCCCGCAATAGAAATTTGGGCTGAAACTGAATAAATTTTTATAAATGACTGATACTGATTACAGAAAATCCGATAAGAAGGGCCTGGGTAAGGATGAAATTTGTAAGACGTGTCAGTCTTTTTCTGGTAATGTCAGTTTTTTTGTTGGGTGCGGGCGGCTATATGGCGATAAGAATGGAGCGGTTCTTCTATCCCAACAAGTATCAGGAGAAAGAGATTAAGAATGATCTGAGTGGAATGGATGTTGAGTACAGTGATATATGGGATTCCGGAGAAGAGACTCTGGAGGAACAGATCATTGAAACGGCAGTGGAGAAAATTCCGGTGGTGACGGCAGATACCATGTATTTAATCGAGGAAGTCAATCTGGCGGACGGTACGATCCGGGAGAAGCAGGAGGATGTACCGGTAAAATATATTGGACTGGATCGGGAGAGCCTGATCAAAGAACTGGAATCCTATGACAGAAATCCGCCGCTCACGGAATTGGAGATGGGATTCGAGACTATAGAGCTGACAGCCTTTTCCAAAGACAGGGTTGTGATCTGCAAGTACTATAAAGAGGAAGAAGAAAAGGGGTACTATTTGATGGTGGAAGATCACTTTATCGTAGTGTATGAGGAAGATAAGAGGCGGCTGCATATGAATACGGATATTCTGTTGTCCGATCTCAACGATCAGTTGAAGGCGGAGATCATTCAGGGGAAATATATAGAGAATGATGAAGAGCTGTATAATTTTCTGGAATCTTATTCGAGTTGAAGAATGAGGATGAGTTCCCGGTGTGTTTGTCTGAAAAGGTGTATTACAGGGGAATTTTTAATGCTGAAAGGTTATATTTTATGATATAATGTCTCATAGTATTGTCAATTTACAAAGAAAGGTTTGAAAATACAGGAAATATGGGGAGAAAGATTGCCGTGGTGGGCGGCGGAGCGGCCGGGATGATGGCAGCAATCCAGGCGGCATATGCGGGAGCGTGTGTGACGTTATACGAAAGGAATGACAGAGTTGGAAAGAAAATTCTGTCTACGGGAAATGGGAAATGCAATTTCTCCAATGAGGTTATGGAGGCAGGCTGCTATTATGGAGGCGGTGCTGCCTGCGTGGCAGAGATCTATGAGCGGTTTGGGGTAACGGAAACGAAAGACTTTTTTCGGAAGCTGGGTATGCGGATCAAAAACAGGAACGGTTATTTGTATCCGGCCAGTGAGCAGGCTGCAACGGTGTCGGATGTGCTGCGATATGAGATGGAAAGTCTGGGAATTCAACTTTTTACGCAGTGCCGGGTTACCGGGGTCAGAAACGTGGCAGATAAGGAAGGCGCTGTCCGACTGATGGTGGAGACCGATCCAAAGACATGTAAAGAGCAGGAAACTGATACAGGGCAAAGATACGATGCCGTGATTCTGGCCTGCGGAGGTAGGGCAGCACCAAGGACGGGATCGGACGGGACGGGGTTTGAGCTTGCCGGGCGGCTGGGGCATGGAATTGTGCCGACGGTGCCGGCGCTTACGGCGCTCCAATGCGAGGGATCCTTCTGGAAGCAGGTGGCAGGGGTGCGCTGTGAGGCGCGTCTGATACTATACATAGATGGAACTGCTGTCAGCGTTGTAGATGGCGAATTGCAGCTGACAGATTATGGGATTTCAGGAATTCCGGTTTTTCAGTTCAGCAGGATTGCAGCATATGCGCTGCTGGAGAAAAAGAAGGTAACGGCAGCGATAGATTTTATGCCGGATACGGATGCCGCTTTCTGGGAGCAGCGGTGGGAGCAGCAGAGAAAGCAGCATATGGAGCAGTTTGTGACCGGGATTGTCAATAAGAAAACAGGCTTATTGCTGTTAAAACTGGCCGGGATCCGGGAAGCGGAAACAGTATGTGAGATCAATGTGTCCCGGAGAAAGAAGCTGGAATCACTTTTTCATTCTTTTCAGGTAACGGTGCGGGAGACGAATTCTTTTGAACAGGCACAGGTGTGTGCCGGCGGAGTGGACTTTAAAGAAATTACGGACAGGCTGCAGTCAGTTAAAGTGCCGGGATTGTTTTTCGCGGGGGAGATGCTGGATATCGACGGGATCTGCGGCGGATATAATCTGCAGTGGGCATGGAGCAGCGGTGCTGTGGCAGGGCGTGCAGCGGCAGGAGCGCCGGAATTTGAAATCAATACCCGTACGGATGGAACGGTTGAAGTCAGGGTGACAGAGCTGACGGACCATTTAGACAGATTACATACAACGGAATTGGGCGGTATTCGGATCAGGAAGAATCTTGCTTTGGATATAGAGGATATTGCGGCGTGGTGCAGAACAAAGATCGAGTGCGGGCAGGCTGTGATTACAAGACAGGGTAAGAACTGGTATGTTGAGGTCGATAATTGTGTCATAACGGTCAATGCGTACAGTTATACGATCATAACGGCACACAGAAAAGTGCATAATCCGCAGAAACCATTACAGGAGAGATGACAGAGCAATGATTCGTATCAATCAGATCAAAGTTCCATTGGAACATACCAGTCAGGATATTGTGCGCAAAGCTGCCGCAGTGCTGCGTATCGCACCAGAAGAGATTTTGACGTGGCAGATTGTGAAGAAGTCGATTGATGCCAGAAAGAAACCGGAAATCTGGATTAACTACGCGCTGCATGTGTCAGTAGCTTCTCAGAAAAAAGTGATTGCCAGATGCAAAAGTAAGCAGGTACAGGCGGTGGAAGAGAAGAACTATGAATTTCCGGCGGCAGGCGGCAGGAAGCTTCTTCACCGGCCGGTCATTATCGGCACGGGGCCGGCTGGTCTGTTTTGCGGTTATATGCTGGCAAAGCACGGATACAGACCTTTGCTGTTAGAGCGGGGCAATTGCGTGGAGCGGCGGCTTACAGATGTGGAGAGATTCTGGAAAGAGGGTATACTTGACCCGGATTCCAATGTGCAGTTCGGGGAAGGGGGAGCAGGTACTTTCTCGGACGGTAAGTTAAATACGCTTGTAAAAGATAAATTTGGCAGGAACAAAGAGGTTCTGCGGATTTTTGTGGAAGCCGGGGCGCCGGAACAGATTCTGTATGAATCGAAACCGCATATCGGTACGGATATTCTGGTCTTTGTGGTGAAGCGGCTGAGAGAACAGATCATAAACTGGGGCGGTGAAGTGAGATTTGGTGCGCAGGTGACGGATCTGCTTTATGAAGAAGAACAGGTAAAGGGTGTAGTCGTCCGGTATCGGGAACACGCCGGTGAGACAGAGGATGACGCAATAACGTATAATAGACACTCGGTGAAAGAAGAACTTATAGAGAGTGAGACGGTCGTGCTGGCGACAGGACACAGTGCGAGGGATACTTTTGAGATGCTGTATCGGAAGCAGGTGCCTATGGCCGCCAAATCATTTGCTGTGGGGCTGCGTATGGAACATCCGCGCCGGATGATCGATCAGATGCAATATGGAGGTGTACAGCATCCGCTGCTGCCGGCAGCCAGCTACAAAGTGACTGCGCAGACCGCTTCAGGCAGAGGGGTATATTCTTTCTGTATGTGTCCCGGCGGTTATGTGGTCAATGCTTCTTCCGAGCCGGAGCGGCTGGCGGTGAACGGTATGAGCTACAGTGGACGCGGCGGCGATAACAGTAACAGCGCCATGATTGTTACGGTGACACCGGACGATTATGCAGATAAGTCTCCGCTGGGCGGGATCGCCTTTCAACGGGAATTGGAGGAGCGGGCATACCGGATCGGGAAGGGAGCGGTACCGGTGGAAACCTATGGGGAGTTCCGGAAGGCGGTGACCGGCACGGCGTTCAAAGATATAGTGCAGACAGCAGAATCGTATGACTCCGTAATCGAACAGCGCTATCCTGATTTTGCTCCTGCAGTGAAAGGGAACTATCGTTTGGCGCCGGTACATGAAATTCTGCCGGCGGAACTTAACCGTGCGTTGGTGGAAGGGATTGAACTGATCGGCCGGAACGTACAGGGTTTTTCGGACGGCAGCGCCTGTCTTTCAGGGGTTGAGAGCAGGACATCCTCTCCGGTGAGGATTATACGGGACGAGACGGGACAGTCGGTGATCCGGGGACTTTATCCGTGTGGGGAAGGAGCCGGATATGCGGGCGGCATTACTTCGGCGGCGATGGATGGTATGGTAATTGCGGAGAAGATAGCGGTGGAATTTATGCCATTGTAAGAAATGATAACCGAAACGGAAATTTTAAGACTGGAGAGAAGAGATGTCAGAAAATACAAAGATCAGAGAGATGATGAAAGATAAGAAACGGATCGTGATCAAGATCGGGTCCTCCTCATTGCAGCATGTACAGACGGGAGATCTGGATTACACGAAGCTGGACGTGCTGGTGCGGGAGTTGTGTGATATCAGAAATCGTGGCAAAGATGTGGTGCTTGTAACGTCCGGCGCTGTGGCGGTGGGCAGGAAAGCGGTGATGATGCAGGGGATTGATGAGGACAATCCGACGGCGGTGAAACAGGCATGCGCCGCCATTGGCCAGGCCAGGCTGATGATGACTTATCAGAAGATTTTTGCGGAATATAATCAAGTGGCAGCGCAGATTTTGATGACGAAGAATACGATTATTGATAATCTGAACCGTTTTAACGCACGCAATACTTTCGCAGAACTGTTTAAGCTGGGAGTAGTGCCGATCGTCAATGAAAATGACACGGTGGCTACCTATGAGCTGGGAATTGGGGATAATGATACTTTATCGGCCATCGTGGCGGCGCTGATTGATGCGGACATGCTGATTCTGTTATCGGATATCGACGGACTCTACACGGATGATCCAAGGAAGAATCCGAATGCGAAATATATAGAGGTGGTGGAGGAGCTGACGGAGGAGCTGCTGGAGATGGGAAAGGCTTCCACGGGAAGCGCCTCTGGTACGGGTGGAATGAACACCAAGCTGCAGGCGGCCAGAATTGCAGGTAATATGGGCGTGGATATGGTAATAGCAAACAGTGCGGACATTAAGGTGATCCATCGGATTTTGGCGGGACAGAACATCGGGACGCTTTTCAAAGCGCATAAGGAGGAGGGTTTCGATCTGCCGTTGTTTGTACAGCAGATGGCGCATGAATGAAAATTCTGTTCGCGTCCTCAGCGTAAAACGCTGCCGGAAAACTGCTTCGGTAGGAGGTAAAATCATAGAATGTAAGAAGGAGAAAAGCAGGGATATGAATGTAGAACAGATGACAGCCAGAATTAATGAGCTGTATCATAAATCGCAGACGGAAGGGCTGACAGAAGAAGAGAAGGAAGAGCAGAAACAGCTGCGCAGCGCATATGTGGCCAATGTGCGGGCGAATTTAAGAGGGCAGCTTGACAATATTTCTATTGTGGAGAAGGACGGTTCGATTACTGACCTTGGGAAAAAGCATGGACATAAGCATGGATAAGAGCAGGATACGCAGACAGATACTTGCGGTACGTGATCGAATGGATCCGGAAGTAAGGGAGCGGTGTAATGCGGCAATACGGGAACGGGTTTTTGTACATCAGGCCTATCGGGAGGCACGGATCATTTTAGCCTATGTCAGTTATCGGAGTGAAGTGGATACGAGCGAGATGATTGGTCAGGCGCTGGCGGATGGGAAGTATGTGTTTGCGCCAAAGGTTTGCGGCGGGGAAATGGAGTTTTGGCAGATCTTTTCGCTGGAGGATTTATGCAGCGGCTATAAGGGGATTCCGGAACCGGTGCGGGGAATTCCACTGCCGGAATGGATGGGGCGGCCAAACGGTTCGGCAGCTGCTGACCAGGGGGAGCTTCTGCAGTATAAAATAATGATGTGGATGCCGGGGGCTGTGTTTGACAGGGAACGGCATCGGATCGGATACGGGAAGGGTTTTTATGACCGCTATCTGGGAAGATTGAGCGACGCGAAAGGACGGATCGGCAGTGTCATGGAACGGTTGACCACGGCTGCGTTCGCTTATACGTGTCAGCTGGTGCACACGATTCCTTATGAGGTACATGACGTGAGACCGGATATGGTGATTACGGAAGAGGGGATATTATAACGGACGGCAGTGCTGATTATGGATGTTGTGGCAGACAGAAGAGAAGACAAATTAATCGTTACCTATGAGGGGATGCAATGAAAAAGACGATCATCGTCATGCCGGTAGCCAATGAAGAAGATACCATGGAGAGGATCCTGGATGAAATTCTTGCGCTGCCATATGACAATTTACATATTTATCCGGTGATTGACAGCTATTCTAAAGACCGGACAGAGGAGATCATCAGAAGGAAAGCAGCTGAGAACGATAAGGTGAAATGTATTTTTTACAGGGAATCCAGAGGTGTGATCAGTTGTTATCTGGAAGGTTTCCGTCAGGCGCTGGCGGACGGCGCGGAACAGATTGTGGAGATGGATGGAGGAGGAAGCCATCTGCCCGCAGAGATACCGCAGTTTCTTGCGAAAATGGAAGAAGGGTATGACTGTGTGTGGGGTTCCCGGTTTATGGAAGGCGGTTCCATGCGCAGGCAGCCTTTATACAGAAGGATATTGAGTCAGGGCGGTACGTTTCTGGCTAATCTGGTTCTTGGAACAAGACTAAAAGATATGACAAGCGGATTTGAGGGCTTTCAGCGGAAGATCCTGGAGAATATGAATCTGGACGCTTTCTTGTCTACAGGGCATATGTATCAGACAGAAATGCGCTTTTACTGCAGGAATCTGCGGACAGTAGAGGTGCCGATTCACTATGTGGGGACGGCATCCAGCCTGAAAAGCAGTTCCGTGACGGAGGCGCTGCGCCTTCTGTTTCAGCTGAAAAGGAATGAGAGCCGTATTGGTCTTGCACGGACGATGGAGTAAGATATGGAAAAAGTAAAATATTTGATTCTTGGAGCCGGGCCGTCAGGGCTTACTTTGGCGAACCGGTTAAAAGAACTGGGTGAAACTGATTTTCTGCTCTTGGAGAAAGAGGAAGAAGCGGGCGGTTTGTGCCGTTCTGTGATGGTGGACGGCAGCCCTTTCGATATTGGCGGCGGTCATTTTCTGGATGTGAGAAGACCGCAGGTCAATGAATTCCTGTTTCAGTTTATGCCAGAGGAGGAATGGCAGCTTTTTACGCGGGACAGTCGTATCTGGGTGGACGGAGCCGAGATTGGCCATCCGCTGGAGGCTAATATCTGGCAGCTGGATTTGCAGGAGCAGGTGGCTTATCTGACATCTATAGCGAAGGCAGGCTGTAATCTGGATCAGCCCATGCCGACACGGTTTGTGAAATGGATGGTCTGGAAGCTGGGACAGCGGATTGCCGATCATTATATGCTGCCTTATAATCAGAAGATGTTCGCGGATGAACTGGACGAGCTGGGTACCTATTGGCTGGAAAAGCTGCCCGATGTAAGCTTTGAGGAAACCCTTTTGTCCTGTCTGACGCATAAACCCTATGGAACGCAGCCGGGCCATGCCGCTTTCTATTATCCAAAAAAATTTGGATACGGCGAAGTGTGGATCCGTATGTCCGGAGAAATCTCATCCCGGGTACTGTACGGAATGGAAGCCAGCGTTCTGAATTGCGAAAATCGCAGCGTGAAGACGAAGACAGGGGAAGTATTTGAAGGGGAATATGTGATCACTACAGTTCCATGGAGGAGCTTTGAGCAGATTGTTGGTATGCCGGAGGAAATCAGGGATCTGGTGTCGGAGATAAAATCCAGCGCTGTAGAAGTCCGTTATGTACCGAAGCATCTTTCTACGGCAGCACAGTGGATCTATGAGCCGGACCTGCAGGTTCCGTGGCACAGGATCCTGGTGCGGCACAATTTCTGTCCGGGAAGCAGAGGGTACTGGCTGGAGACAAGAAAGGAACGGATAGAGATGTTTGGAGACGCCGCCATTAATCTTCCGGGCATTACAGATCATGATGCGCATGGAATGGGGACAGCATGTGCCAGAAATAATGGTAACGGCGCAGATTTTCGATATCTGAATGAATATGCCTATCCGCTGAATACCATCGGCAAGCCGGAGGCCATGAGAAAGCTGCTTGCGTTCTGCAAATCAAGGCAGATATACGGTTTGGGACGCTGGGGCGAACACTGTCATTATAATTCGGATGTGGTGGTGGATCTTGCCATGCAGTTAGCCAGCCAGTTGATGATAGTATAACCGGATATTATCCGCAGGACGTTTTGACGTGTACGGATACCATAAGAAGAGGCTTATCATATGCAGAATCAATAGAGTATGGAGTTCAAAGCAGAAAGTATGATAAAGGAATAGATGTAAAATGAAAAAAGGAATCATCCATAAAATAATCGAGACCTGTATACTTGCCCTGTGTTTTGGGGTTGTAATGCTGGTGCTGACGCATACAGCGCAGAACGGAATGCAGACTATGCAGATCCTGCCGGGCATCAATCCGGATCCGGTGTATGTGCCCTGTGAGGCGGGAGAACCGCTGGAAGTTATGCTTACGGCTGCAGAAGATTTTCAGGTCAGCGGCTTTCAGGTGCTGTTAGTCAATATCGCGGAGGACAGCAGAGGAACTCTCCGCTTTACGGTGTCTGATGATTCTTCCAGCATTCTGGTCAGTCAGGTGGTTCCGGTGGAAACCATCACACCGGGAAAATGGTTTGCGATTCCCGGGGACATGACCTTTGCGGCAGAACAGACCTATAAAGTATCCGTCTATGCGGACGGCAGTTCCCCGTATTTTATGCAGGTGCCAGAGGGGGAAGGGGCAGAACTGCCTTTTACAGAACAGGTCATTAAGGATGGAGAAGTCCTGGAATGTGGTATTTCTATGGGTATCAACCGGGTGGTGCCTGTCCGGATGACCTATGGGGACATCTTTTACTATTCCGTACCGCTTTCCGTAGTCCTGACCGTTATGGGACTGCTCTGTATCTGGGCGGGATGGCAGAAAGTGTGGACGGCGGTGCTGAAGCTCAAAATGTCGGCGCAGGTATTTGTGCAAAAGTATGGCAGTGATCTGTTCCTGTTGTTGCTGTTCGGGTGTATCTGTATCAGTATATATTCGCGGGCTTATCTGAAAGGTGTCTATATTTCAGCAGATTCAGCCGGGTATCTGCGGGAGGCAGTGAACCTGGTAAATGGAAAAGGATTTTCCTATGACGGTCTGGCAGGATACGATACATGGTTTGCCAATTGGCCGATTCTGTATCCTGCACTGATTGCGGCTGTGATGCTTGTCACAGGAACCGGCGCTTATCTGGCATCGAAGATTGTGGCCATGGTGACGGCGGGAGTGATCCTGCTTGTGCTGCGCAGATGTTTCGGCAAAGACGCGTGGTTGTACGGTCTGTGTCTGACCAATATCGGCTATTTGAATCTGAGTTATTATACGTGGAGTGAGATCCCGTTTATGCTGTTTATGCTGTGCTTTGCACTGCTTTTTGCCAAAGTGCTGCAGGAGAAGCATCCGTCATGGGGCTGGTATGCGGCTCTCGGCATCATGGGTATATGCTGCTTTATGACCAGATATTACGGTATCTTTGTATGGATTGTGACCGGGCTGTATCTGCTGGCGTTGTTTGTATCCTACAGGAAGAAGAAAGAACAGGCAGTTTTTAGCAAAATAATCGGATTGACAGTGACGGCGTTTGTTTCGGGTGTTTTGAGCATGGCATATCTGTTGATGAATAAGATAATGAACGGTATGGCATCTGGAGTGAGTCGGACAATGTGGTGGGATGATTACCGGATCCTGACGGATGATCTGATTGAGAGTCTGCTGACGGAGTTTTTCAATATATTTTCCATGCAGATACCGGAACTGGTGGAAGGCTTTCCGTATCAGATCAAAGTATTCGTGGTGGTGGGCATATTGATGGGCATTGGCTGGATAATTGCCGGAAACTGCGGACGTTTTACGAGAGAGTCCGTGCTAGTCGTGATGGCGGTAGTTTATGATGTGGTCTTTATCGGTATCCGTTATGTTTCTTCGATGGACAGTTTTTATTTCCGCTTCTTTGAACCGGCGACTTTTCTGCTCTGCATTGCATTGATCAGCCTGCTGCTGCCATATCTGCGGAGAAAAAAAGGATTTTATTATTTTGCAGGTATGGTAACGCTGCTGCTTGTGACCGCGGTATGGTCTGTCTTTGCAAACGGTGGGATGAATCGAAATGACAACTATTATCTGTCGCTGGAAGCGCAGTGGGAGGAAGTCTATAATGGGATTCCGGAAAAGTCGGTGGTAATTTTTAATGATATTGATTTCCGCTCAGCCTATTACCGTCCGGATGTGGTGGAAGGGATGATTACGCCGGCAGATGAATTCTCTGATCTGCAGCATACTTATTATGGCTCTGATTATTTATGCATCCGTGCGGAGTTTGCAGATGCCATGCTGGAATCGGGCGAATATCACAGCAGTGTTGTAAAGAGACTTGAGCAGGGGATAGAAGGGAAGGCGCCGGCCGAGTTTGTAGTGATCTCTTTGCGGGAGTAATTTCTTTTTTCGTTTGCGTTTTCCTGATGCAGCGGCATGTTTGCTGACATGTGATATGAATTACGAGAATGCTGAATCAAAGTATACTGGTATATTGCCGGGTATCTGTGCTATTATATTATCATAAATGGAAGTTAAACCACCATCATGCTCAGCCTGCCGCCTGGCGGGCCGCATGGCCATCCATGCTGTGAAAGTCGAAGACTTTCACAGCAAAAGAAATGAGGAATCATATGGAATATTTAGAAAACTTAGGACAAAAAGCCGTTGCGGCGAAATATGAATTGCAGAGATTATCGGTCGAAGATAAAAACCGGGCGCTGCGGACAGTGGCTGCGGCGTTGACGGAATCGACAGACCGTATTTTAGCGGCAAATGACAGGGATTATGAGATTGCGGCGGCAGGCGGCATGGCGGCAGGACTGCTGGATCGTCTGAAGCTGACGCCGGAGCGTATTCAGAGTATGGCACAGGGATTGTTACAGATTGTGGAACTGGAAGATCCAGTGGGGACGGTTATGGAGTCTTTTGACCGGCCGAACGGTCTGCACATTGACCAGGTGAGAGTGCCCATGGGGGTGATCGGCATCATTTATGAGGCCAGGCCCAATGTGACGGCGGATGCCTTTGGTCTGTGCTTTAAGACCGGGAATGCGGTGATCCTGAAGGGTGGCAGAGACGCGGCCAATTCGAATGCAGCTGTCACGGAAGTGATTCGTGGGGCGCTTGTGTCGGAAGCGATTACAGCAGATGCGGTACAGTTGATCGAGGATAATGACAGAGCCGTTACGACTGCCTTTATGAAACTAAAGCAATATGTGGATGTCCTGATCCCCAGAGGCGGAGCGGGATTGATTCGTGCGGTGGTGGAAAACAGTACCATACCTGTGATCGAGACGGGAACCGGAAACTGTCATATCTACGTAGACGAGGATGCGGATCTGGAGCAGGCAGTGTCCATCATTATCAATGCCAAGACGCAGAGAATCGGGGTGTGTAATGCCTGCGAATCGCTGTTGATTCATGAGAAGATCACAGATAAGCTGCTGCCCGTGCTGGGATGTGCATTGCGGGATAGAAATGTAGAGATGCGCGGAGATGAAAGGGTACGCATGCTGCTTCCGGATGCCGCAGCGGCAACAGAAGAAGATTACGGGGCAGAATATCTGGATTATATCATTTCCATGAAGACAGTATCATCCCTGGAAGAAGCCATTGCACATATTAACCGTTATAATACGAAGCATTCCGATGCCATTCTTACCAGGAGCAGGGAACACGCAGAACAGTTCCTGAAGGAAGTCGATTCCGCCTGCGTGTATGCCAATGCGTCCACACGCTTTACAGACGGTTTTGAATTCGGATTCGGTGCAGAGATCGGGATCAGCACGCAGAAGCTGCATGCAAGAGGCCCTATGGGGCTTAAACAACTGACAACCTACAAATATCTGATTCGTGGAGACGGGCAGATCAGGTGACATGGAATCGAAGTCTGAACCACGATAAAATGCTGCAGATTTTTTTACATGGGTTGACAGCGATGGATAAATCTATTATTATACATATGAACACTTGAACATATGTATAATGTATTCGGTACACATGATTGAGGATATCGAGGACGTGACTGATTTGGATCACATCTGTACCAAGTTAAGTCCGGTGTATTGTCTGCAGGAAAGGAAGATAACAGTTAATGGCGGAAGATACCTTGAGAACAGAGAGTATCCCGGCAGCCGTGGAGAAAGAATTTTCACAGGAGCGGGAAGATATTATCCAAAGCGTACAGGAACAGCAGCCGGATGATGAAATTTTATACGATTTGGCAGAGCTGTTTAAGGTATTCGGTGACTCTACCAGAATCAAGATTCTGTATTCCATGTTTGAAAACGAGCTGTGTGTCAACGATATTGCTAGGCTTTTGAACTTAAGTCAGTCTTCTGTAAGCCATCAGCTGCGGATTCTTAAGACATCGAAACTGGTGAAATTCCGGCGGGAAGGGAAATCCATCTTTTATTCGCTGGACGACGAGCATGTGCGGTCGATTATCAGTATGGGAATGGAGCATGTGGAAGAATAGAATTTAAGACATGTTCAGGGGAGACAGAAGGCAGTGGAATGGAGGATCGATGATGAACAAAACGTATAAAATTGAAGTGGATTGTGCCAACTGCGCAGAGAAAATGCAGGAGGCGGCTAAGAAGACAGAAGGTGTTGCAGATGCTGTGGTCAGTTTTATGACGCAGAAGATGAAGGTAGTGTTTGCAGAAGGAGCTGATGAGAAAGAGGTTATGAAGAAGGTACTGAAAGCCTGCAGGAAGGTGGAGCCGGACTGCGAGATCTCTTTCTAGGATAATTACCGTGGGTATACTGGTACTTCGTACCTGGGTTCTTATGCAGATTTTCGAGGGTATTTTTTGAGTGTACAGATACCGGGATCATAAAAGAAAGAATATTCAGAACGAAGGGCCGTTTGCATTTTTCTACACTGCAACGGCCCTTTAATTCTGCACTGCGATCAATAGAGTTTGTTGAACTGAATTGCTCCTCAGAGAATTTATTTAACCTTCTTCTGCGGATTAAAGCTGACGCCTCGATTGATATCACCGTTGGGATTCTCACCGAAGGTATAATCGTTACCCGGCAGGATGGCATTCAGAATGATGCCCGTCAGCGCGGCGATTGCGAGAGAAGTCAAAGTGATGGAAGTGCCTCCTACAGTAAAGGTAAGGCCGCCGGAGAATCCAAGACCGCATACCAGGATAACCGCAGCGATGATCAGATTTCTTGACTTCGTGAAATCCACTTTGTTTTCCACGATATTCCTGACGCCGATGGCAGAGATCATACCGTAGAGGATGAAGCTGACACCGCCGATAATTGCCGAGGGCAGAGAGCCGATAATTGCAGACATCTTCGGAATAAAGCTTAAGATGATGGCATAGAGGGCCGCCAGACGGATCACCTTGGGGTCGTGAACGCCGCTCAGTTCCAGAACGCCGGTATTCTCTCCGTAAGTCGTGTTGGCGGGACCGCCAAACAGTGCGGAAAGTGAGGTGGCAAGGCCATCGCCGATCATTGTGCGGTGCAGACCGGGATCTTCCAGATAATTTTCTCCTACCGTTGCGGAGATGGCGGATATATCGCCGATGTGCTCCATCATGGTAGCCAGGGCGATGGGAGCCATTACCAGAATCGCCGTGACATCGAATTTACATAGAAGGAAGGGCGGCAGCCCCACCAGGGATGAGGTAGCAACACCTGAAAAGTCCAGGATGGCACTTCCGTCTGCATTGGTAAAGCCCAGTGCGTTCATGATCAGGGCCGCTATGTAGGAGACTACGACGCCCAGAAGGATAGGAATGATCTTCCACATGCCTTTGCCCCAGATATTAAAGATAACGATGACTGCCAGCGCGATCAGTGCCAGGAACCAGTTGGAAGATGCGTTGTTCACTGCGGACGGTGCCAGGCTCAGGCCGATGCAGATGATGATTGGTCCGGTTACCACCGGCGGCAGAAACCGCATGACCTTCTTTACACCAACAAACTTGATTACCAGCGCCAGGATCAGGTACAGCAGGCCGGCAATCACGATACCGCCGCAGGCATAGGGCAGCTTTTCTCCGTAAGTCATGCCGGCAAAGATACCGCTGTCTAAATTTGCCACCGTGGCAAATCCGCCCAGAAAGGCGAAAGAGGAGCCCAGGAAGGCCGGCACTTTCAGCTTAGAGCAGACATGGAAAAAGAGGGTGCCGATTCCTGCAAAAAACAGTGTTACCTGAATCGAAAGACCCTCTCCGTTAAAATAACTGTTGACCAGAATCGGTACAAGGATTGTTGCACCGAACATTGCGAACATATGCTGTAGACCAAGCAGCAGCATCTTGGGAACTCCAAGGCTCCGTGCGTCGCGAATGGTTTCGAAGTTGTTACTCATTATAAATCTCCCTTCTCATAAATGTATTGGCAATTGGATTAACGGGTAGCCTAAAGAGATTATAAAGATTGCAGTCCTGTTTGGCAAGTGAATTTGTGAAACTCTGGGAAAACAGATAAAAGTTGTTGACTTAAACGTCAGAAATCATTACTATTTATAGATAGGAGTAATTTTGGAAGATACCTGTAACCGCTTTTTAAAGAAGGGAATATGTCTGCATAAGAAGAAGCCATGAGGGTGCAGATCCAGGGACGGGAGCAGGAAAGACGCGGGAGAAGTGAGGTTTTGGATACAGAACCGGAAACAGGAAGAAAGGACGAAAGATGGAAAAGAAGGAAAATGTATTTATTATGGATCATCCGCTGATACAGCACAAGATCTCTCATATCAGGGATATCAGCACGGGAACCAACGAGTTTCGGAAATGTATCGAGGAGATCGCAATGCTGATGGGATATGAGGCGCTGAGAGATCTGCCGTTGGAGAATGTGGAGGTGGAAACGCCGATTGAGAAGTGCATGACGCCTATGCTGGCCGGCAAGAAACTGGCTGTGGTACCTATCTTGAGAGCGGGACTGGGCATGGTTAACGGCATTCTGGCTCTGGTACCCAGCGCCAAGGTAGGGCATATCGGACTTTACAGGGATCCGGAGACTCATGAACCTCATGAATATTACTGTAAGCTGCCTGAACCGATTGATTTGAGAACGATTGTTGTTGTGGACCCGATGCTTGCCACGGGCGGATCCGGTTCCGAGGCGGTGGATTTCATCAAACAGCATGGCGGGAGACATATCAAATTTATGTGTATTATCGCTGCACCGGAAGGACTGGAACGACTGAAAAAGGATCATCCGGATATTCAGATCTATGTAGGACATCTGGATCGCTGTCTGAATGAACATGCTTATATCTGTCCTGGACTGGGGGATGCCGGAGACAGAATCTTCGGAACCAGATAGGTAATGTCAGGGGCAGGATCTTCGGAACCAGACAGGTAATGTCAGGGACAGGATCTTCGGAACCAGACAGGTAATACCAGAATATATGACCGGAGGAAACATTTGTGAAGACTGGAAATGGAGTCTCGAGGATTCGAGGCGTTTTCCGATGTAATAAAATAATGATCTTATGTGTACTTCTTGTGTGTGGCGTTCTGCTCACGGCCTGCGGACAGGATGAGGAGCTGACGGCTTATCAGGAAGATATGAATACGTTTTTTGAGCATATTGCTTCTTATCATGAAGGGATGAATGCGATCGATGCTTCCGCCCCGGATGCAAAGAATCAGCTGCTTTCCTATCTGGATCAGCTGCAGACGGAGTTTGCCTGGATGGCGGAACTTACCGTGCCGGATGAGTTTTCGGCAGTGGACAGTCTGGCGGATGAGGCGGACGAGAATATGAGACAGGCGGTAGCGCTGTATCACAGCGCCTATGAGGCGGAAGTCTTTGACGAACCGACGGCACAGGCCGCCAGAGAATATTATGACAGAGCGAATATCCGCATACAGTATATTGTCTCAATTCTGCACGGGGAGATTCCGGAGGGTGAGGGGATTACTTACACGGAAGAGAGCGGTATTCTGGGCGGCGGCTATCTGAATAAGGATGACGAGGAAGAGGATGGAGCCGAAGGAGAGGCATCCGCGGAGACGCAGCCGGAGACAGATACGGAGGAAGCAGATGATTTCGATACGGACGATACCGTTTTCTATGAGGAAACGGAGACGGATGAGGAATAGTATGCATGACCGTTGATGAGTCATCAGCTGTATAAGACAGAAAACAGGAGAGTACACGAGGGGATGAAGAAACAGGAATTTCATGCATTGATGAAAGAAAATCCTATTTTTCTGGACGGAGCAACGGGATCGAATTTGCAGCGGCAGGGAATGTCGGCAGGAGTATGTCCGGAGCGGTGGATCCTGGAAAACAGGGAAGTTCTGATAAAGCTTCAACAGGATTTTGTGGATGCGGGCACGAATATCGTCTATGCTCCTACGTTTACTGCCAATCGTATAAAGCTGGCGGAGTATGGGTTGGAAGCACAGATCCGTGAAATCAATCGGGAGCTGGTGGCGCTGTCCAGGAAGGCTGTCGGTGACAGGGCTTTGGTAGCAGGTGACCTTACCATGACGGGGGCACAGCTGGCGCCGATGGGAAAGCTCGACTTTGAGGAATTGATCGATGTCTATAAGGAGCAGATCGCCTTTCTGGTGGAGGCTGGCGTGGATCTTCTGGTGGTGGAGACAATGATGAGCCTGCAGGAGACCAGGGCTGCCCTGATTGCGGCGAAGGAGGTCTGCGAACTGCCGGTGATGGCTACGATGACTTTTGAGTCAGACGGCAGAACATTGTATGGGACGGATGCCGTGACGGCGGCCGTGGTACTGGAGAGCCTGGGCGCCGATGCGGTGGGGACCAACTGCTCTGCAGGACCGGATAAAATGCTGGATATAATCCGACAGATGGCTGAGGTTACTTCTGTACCGATCATTGCCAAACCCAATGCCGGGCTTCCGTCTCTTGATCGGAACGGAGATACGGTCTATGATATGGATCCGGCTGTCTTTGGCGAGAGTATGAAGATGCTTGTAGAAGCCGGCGCCTCCATCGTAGGCGGCTGCTGCGGAACCACACCGGATCATATCAAGGCACTGTGCGGGGCGGTAGGCGCCATGACGCTGCCACCCAGACGGAAAACCGAAAAGCGGTATCTGACAAGTGAGCGGCAGACCATTGCTTTCGGACTGGAGGATAATTTTGTCATTGTCGGGGAGCGGATCAACCCCACGGGGAAGAAGAAACTGCAGGAACAGCTGCGGGCCGGTTCCATGGAGCTGGTGGCTGATTTTGCCGAGGAACAGGAAGCCTGCGGCGCAGGTATTCTGGATATTAATATGGGGATGGGTGGTATTGACGAGAAGGAGATGATGCTGAAAGCCATCGATACGGTGAGCGGCATTACGAGTCTGCCTCTTTCGCTTGACTCCAGTCATGTAGATGTGCTGGAAGCAGCGCTGCGCAGATATCCGGGGAGGGCGTTGATTAATTCCATCTCTTACGAGAAGGCGAAAGTTGATGCCTTGTTACCGCTTGCAAAGAAGTATGGCGCGATGTTCGTTCTGCTGCCGCTGTCGGACGCGGGTCTGCCGGACAGTCTGCAGGAGAAGACTGCCATTATAGAGAAGATACGGGAACGGGCCTGTGCCATCGGCCTGACCAGAGAAGATATTGTAGTGGATGGCCTGGTGACAACGGTGGGAGCCAACAGGAAAGCGGCGCTGGAGACGCTGGAGACGATCCGTTACTGTAAGGAACGAGGGCTGGCGACGATCTGCGGTCTTTCCAATATTTCTTTTGGACTGCCGGAGCGCAGTTTTGTCAATACGACATTTTTGACGATGGCGATTCAGGCCGGCCTGACCATGGCTATTGCCAATCCGTCTCAGGAGCTGCTTGTCAGCTGTGCTTTCGCATCGGATCTTCTTCTGGGGAAAAAGGAGGCGGATCTGCGCTATATACAGCTGATGGATGCGGTAAAGGCCAAACGGGAAGCGATGGGTGTTACGCAGACGCAGGGTACAGGTATCCATATGCGTCAGGCAGCTGCCGGGCAGGCGCAGGGCGGCAGCGCGAAGGACAGGCTGTATGCCGACGTACTCAAAGGCAGCGGCGGCGCTATCGTGGAGGATACGAAGAAGGCGCTTGCGGAAGGTCATGAAGCGAAGGAGCTTTTGGACGGCGTTCTGCTGCCTGCTATCAATGAGGTGGGGGAGCTTTTTGACAGGGGAAAATATTTCCTCCCTCAGCTGATCGCCAGTGCGGAGGCCATGAAGGCCTCTATAGAGTATCTGGAACCGTTATTGATGGACAAACAGTCTGCTCGGGAGATGCCCACGGTGGTGATCGCCACAGTAGAGGGGGATATCCATGATATAGGTAAGAATCTTGTGGCGTTGATGCTTAAAAACTATGGATTTAAGGTGATCGATCTTGGCAAGGATGTGCCGAAAGAAAAGATCATTGAGGCTGCAAAGGAACATCATGCTCAGGTGATCGCCCTGTCTGCCTTGATGACGACCACTATGCGGCAGATGCAGCAGGTGATCGATTACGCGAGAATGCAGCAGGTAGATGCCAGGATTATTGTGGGCGGTGCCGTGATCACACAGGAATATGCGGATGAGATTGGGGCGGACGGATATTCCAAAGACGCGGCGGATGCCGTGAAGCTGACGAAACGGCTTCTGCAGATGGGAAAGTAACTTACAGTGCATATTTGATGAAACGCCTGACCATTTCAGGGAAAGCCACCATGCGGCACAGGTGTTTGAAAAAGGGAGAGTGAACTATGTTAGGTGCAGACGCGATCGTAAAATGTCTGGAAGAAGAAGGAGTAAAATATGTATTCGGTTATCCGGGGGTGGCGATATGCCCTTTTTACAATAGCATACTAAATTCCCCGGTGGAGACGATATTGATTCGCACGGAGCAGAACGCGGCTCATGCGGCCAGCGGGTTTGCCCGGGTGACGGGACAGGTGGGCGTCTGTGCCGTCACATCCGGCCCTGGGGCTACGAATGTGATCACCGGTATTGCCACGGCCTTTGCGGACAGTATTCCGCTTGTGTGTATTACGGGACAGGTGAACAGTGAGCTGATCGGCTCCGATGTGTTCCAGGAGGCTGATATCACCGGTGCGGTGGAGTCTTTTGTCAAATACAGCTATCTGATAAAGGATGCGGCCGAGATACCGCGGGTCTTCAAAGAGGCATTTTACATTGCCAATTCCGGGCGGAAAGGGCCTGTTCTGATCGATGTGCCCATCGATATCCAGAATGCGGTTGTCAACAGATTTAAATATCCGGAAGAAGTCAGTCTGCGCACCTATAAACCGACCATCAGAGGGCATGCAGTGCAGATCCAGAAGGTGGTGAAGGAACTTTCCAAAGCGAAACGTCCTATTATCTGTGTGGGCGGCGGCGTGCTTTTAAGTGAAGCGGTGGAGGAATTCCGGTCCTTTGTGGAGAAACACCGTGTGCCGGTTGTCTCTACGATGATGGGAATCAGTGCCATGCCGACCAGACATCCGATGTATTACGGTATGGTAGGGAATAACGGGCACCCGTATGCCAACCGGGCCATGAACGAATCGGATCTGCTCATTATGGTGGGAGCCAGAGTGGCGGATCGGGCCGTAAGCCAGCCGGATTTAATCACGGAAAATAAGGTGCTGGTACATATCGATGTGGATCCGGCAGAGATCGGTAAGAATGTAGGGCCAACCATCCCTCTGGTGGGTGATGCAAGGCATATTTTTGAAGACTTTAACAGGGAAACCTTTTCCTGTGACCATGAAGAGTGGATTGAGACTCTGGATGCATATCGTTCCACCATGGCGCGGGTACGAAAGCCTGATCCGGCTTATGTAGATCCGGCGGAGTTTATCCGTATGCTGTCGGAATCCATGGAGGAGGATGCGGTCTATGTGGCGGATGTCGGGCAGAATCAGATCTGGTCCTGTAACTATCATATAGTTAAGAATGGAAGATTTCTGACTACGGGCGGCATGGGTACCATGGGTTACTCCATTCCGGCGGCTATGGGAGCCAAACTGGCTGCGCCGGACAGACAGGTGGTGGCGGTATGCGGCGATGGTTCTTTTCAAATGTCCATGATGGAGCTGGCTACCATGCGGCAGTTCCATGTGCCGGTAAAGATCATCGTGCTTAAGAATAATTTTCTGGGGATGGTCAGGGAGTTTCAGCACTATACCTACAAAGATAATTATTCGGTTGTAGATCTTTCGGGAAGCCCTGATCTGGAGAAACTGTCTTCGGCCTACGATATGAAGTTTATGCGGCTGCATACGATGGAGCGTGCACAGGAAACAATCGAGGAGTTTCTGAAGAAGGACGAATCGGTGCTGTTAGAGTGCATCATCGATCCGATGGATCTGGTAAAATAGAAAATGGGGGATGGCGATGAAGAAAATATATTCGGTTTTGGTGGAGAACAGATCCGGTGTACTTTGCAAAGTGTCGGGGCTTTTTTCCAGAAGATCTTTCAATATTGACAGTCTGGCAGTGGGGGAGACGGACGATCCGACAACTTCCTGCATGACCATTGTCAGCAGCGGAGACGAGCGCACGCTGGAGCAGATCGAGAAGCAGCTGAACAAAAAGCTGGATGTCTTCAAGGTGAAGACGTTTGATGAGACGGCCAGCATCAGTCGGGAACTGATGCTGATGAAAGTCAAATATAACAAGGGTAACCGTCGGGATATCATGGAAACATGTGAGATTATGAAGGCGCAGATCGTGGATATGTCCAAAAAGACGATGATCATTCAGATCTGTGACGTGCCGGAGCGGATCCGGCTGTTCATCGGTATGATGCAGTCTATCAGTATTGTGGAGGTGGCACGGACCGGGACTCTGGCTCTGCAGAAATGCCTGGAGACGGATAACTAAGGTGCCTGGCTGCATGGCAGGCCGGGGGCCGGCCTGGTAAGACGTCGTAAGCAGAATCGTTATAAGCGGTTGACTTTTGTCTGGTAAATTGTTAAAATAATGGACAGCGTGTGACAGATAAGCAGTCATGTGCGGAAAGGTTTACTTTATGCAGAAGAAAGTATTTCAGTTATTAGTGGATAATACCTCCGGGGTGCTCAGCCGGATTGCAGGACTTTTTTCCAGGCGGGGTTACAACATTGACAGTATCACGGCAGGCGGGACCGCAGATGAACGTTTTACCCGTATTACGATCGTAACATCGGGGGACGATGAGATCCTGGATCAGATCGAGAAGCAGGTGGCAAAGCTGATCGATGTGAGGGACATCAAGGAATTAAAACCGGAAGACAGTGTCTACAGGGAACTGGTCATGATCAAGGTTAAGACTTCTGCCGAAGAGCGGCAGGGAGTGATCGCCATTGCCGATATTTTCCGGGCGAAGATTATTGATGTGGCTCCGGAAAGCCTGGTTATCGAATTGACCGGTACGCAGGATAAGGTGGGAGCATTTATTAATCTGCTGGAAAGCTATGAAATTCTGGAGCTTGCCAGAACGGGTATCACGGGTCTGGGAAGAGGAATCGAGAATGTGACTTATCTGGAATAGTGACGGATTGACGGAGGGAAAGGTTCTCTCTTGAGGTTATCTATAGTAAACGAAATTTCCAATGTCGTTTGCTGTGAAAGTCGAAGCCTTTCACAGCATGGATGGTCATGCGGCCCGCCCGACGGCAGGCTGAGCATGATGTAAGTTTACTATAGAATGGAACAATTAAGTAAAATACGAATGGAGGAGCAGGAAATGGCAAATATTTTTTATCAGGAAGATTGTAATCTTTCCCTTTTGGAAGGGAAGACGATCGCGGTGATCGGGTACGGAAGCCAGGGACATGCACATGCCCTGAACGCGAAGGAATCCGGCTGTCATGTGATCATTGGTCTGTATGAGGGATCCCAATCCTGGGCGAAGGCCGAGGCACAGGGATTCGAGGTATTCACGGCGGCAGAGGCGACGAAAAGAGCCGATATCATCATGATCCTGATCAACGATGAACTGCAGGCTTCCCTGTATAAGAATGATATCGAACCCAACTTGGAGCCCGGCAATATGCTGATGTTCGCGCACGGCTTCAACATTCATTTCGGCTGTATCGTACCGCCTGCAGATGTGGATGTGACCATGATCGCGCCCAAGGGTCCGGGACATACGGTAAGAAGTGAGTATCTGGCTGGCAAGGGTGTTCCCTGTCTGGTAGCCGTTCATCAGGATGCCACCGGCAAGGCGCAGGATATGGCGCTGGCTTATGCGCTGGCGATCGGTGGTGCGAGAGCGGGCGTATTGGAGACCACATTCAGAACAGAGACAGAGACAGATCTTTTCGGCGAACAGGCAGTGCTGTGCGGCGGCGTGTGCGCGCTTATGCAGGCGGGATATGAGACACTGGTGGAAGCAGGGTATGATCCGAGAAATGCATACTTCGAGTGTATCCATGAGATGAAGCTGATCGTTGATTTGATCTATCAGTCCGGTTTTGCCGGCATGAGATATTCGATCTCCAACACGGCGGAGTACGGCGATTATATTACCGGCCCGAAGATCATCACGGAAGAGACCAGGGCGAATATGAAGAAGATTCTGTCGGATATCCAGGACGGTACTTTTGCGAAAGACTTCCTGCTTGACATGTCTTCCGCAGGCGGCCAGGTACACTTTAAGGCGATGAGAAAGCTTGCTGCAGAACATCCGTCGGAGATCGTCGGCGAAGAGATCAGGAAACTTTACAGCTGGAACGGCGAAGACAAGCTGATCAATAACTAAAAGAATGCCGTGTCATCCGGCATTACCTCTAAAGTAGAAGCAGACAGTTAAGAGAGCCTAAGATGAATACACAGTCCAAAACCGATGTGGATCAGATGCTGGCAGAGAGCTTTAAGGATCTTGCGCTCAGGATGCCGATCGATAAGATAACGATCAAGCAGATAACAGACAGGGCGGGTGTTATCCGCCCGACTTTCTACAATCATTTTCAGGACAAATATGAACTGCTGGAGTGGATCATCCGCACGGAGGTGCTTGATCCGGTCATTCCGCTTATGCGGTCCGGGAATCTGAAAGACAGTATGGTGCAGATCTTTCACAACATGCATCAGAACAAGAAGTTCTATAAGAAGGTTACCCGTCTGGAAGGGCAGAACTCCTGTGAGAGTATCGCGAAGAAGTTCATTATGGAAATTCTTTTTTCTTTCATTAATGAGAAGGTCGGGGAGAAGAAGCTGGCAAAAAGAGGTCTGACAGTCAGCATGGTGGCGGAATACTATGCACAGTCCATGGCTTTTGTCGTTATCCAGTGGACAAAGTTGGATATGAGTCTGACACCGGAACAGGTGGCGGATATTTTCGAGTATATTACGACGCATTCCATGGATGAAGTGATAGCAGAGATGAATTGATACCAGGGCTTGTCTGGGGTTTCCGGATAAGCCCTGTTTTCAAAGAGCAGAAAGCAGTATGAGAATAACAGGTAAGGAGAACTGGAGTATGGGAATGACAATGACACAGAAAATTCTGGCGGCACATGCGGGGCTGGATCATGTGGAAGCGGGACAGCTGATCGAGGCCGATCTTGATCTGGTGCTGGGCAATGATATCACCAGCCCGGTAGCCATCAAGGAGATGGAGAAGATGAACGTGGACGGTGTATTCCACAAGGATAAGATCGCGCTTGTGCCGGATCATTTTGTGCCGAACAAGGACATTAAGTCGGCGGAGCACTGTAAGTGTGTGCGGGAGTTTGCAAAGCGCAATGAGATCACCAACTATTTTGAAGTGGGCGAGATGGGAATCGAACATGCGCTGTTACCTGAAAAAGGGTTGACGGTGGCCGGAGACGTCGTGATCGGTGCGGATTCCCACACCTGTACTTACGGTGCACTCGGAGCTTTCTCCACGGGCGTCGGCAGTACGGATATGGCGGCAGGCATGGCAACGGGCAAGGCCTGGTTTAAAGTGCCGTCGGCGATCCGTTTCAATCTGACCGGCAAACCGGCAGAGTGGGTAAGCGGCAAGGATGTGATCTTACATATCATCGGCATGATCGGCGTGGACGGTGCGCTGTATAAATCCATGGAGTTCGTGGGAGACGGCATCCGGAATCTTTCCATGGATGACCGTTTTACGATTGCCAATATGGCCATCGAGGCGGGCGGCAAGAACGGTATCTTCCCTGTAGACGAGCTGGCGGTGGCTTACATGAAGGAGCACTCCACGAAAGAATATAAGATCTATGAAGCGGATGCGGACGCCGTGTACGATGAAGAGTATACCATTGATCTTAGTACGCTTCGGCCGACCATTGCATTCCCGCATCTGCCGGAAAATACGAAGACCATTGATGAGATCACGGAAGATATCGCGATCGACCAGGTGGTGATCGGTTCCTGTACCAACGGCAGGCTGGACGATCTGCGGATCGCTGCCAAAGTGCTTCAAGGCAGGCACGTGGCTTCGGGAATGCGCTGCATCGTGATCCCGGCTACGCAGGCGATCTACCTACAGGCGATGGAGGAGGGGCTTTTAAAGACCTTTATCGAGGCCGGAGCAATCGTGAGCACGCCTACCTGCGGGCCCTGTCTCGGTGGCTATATGGGTATTCTGGCAGAAGGGGAGCGGTGTGTCTCCACCACCAACCGTAATTTTGTAGGCCGCATGGGCCATGTTGATTCCGAGATTTATCTGGCCAGTCCGGCGGTAGCGGCGGCAAGTGCAGTGGCCGGAAAGATTTCCTGTCCCTGCAGGCTTGCATGACAGATGGCGGGATAGAAAGCTCTGTTATGGATGCTTATGTCAAAACAGACATAAAGGTGCAGACACAGAATGACAGAATAAAGAATATAAAACGGAGGTAGGATCATGCAATCAGCGAAAGGGATTGTTTTTAAATACGGGGACAATGTGGATACGGACGTGATCATTCCGGCACGGTACTTGAATTCTTCCGATCCGGCAGAACTGGCCACACATTGTATGGAAGATATTGACAAAGAATTTATACAGAAGGTGAGTAAAGGGGACATCATCGTGGCTACCAAAAATTTTGGCTGCGGTTCCTCCAGAGAGCACGCGCCGATCGCCATCAAGGCCGCCGGCGTAAGCTGTGTCATCGCCGAAACCTTTGCCAGGATTTTCTATCGGAATGCGATTAACATCGGACTGCCGATCATTGAGTGTCCGGAGGCGGCGCAGGCGATCGAGGCGGGCGATACCGTGGAGGTGAATTTCGATACCGGTGTGATCACGGATGTCACCAAAGGCACGACTTATCAGGGACAGGCATTTCCGGAATTCATGCAGAAGATCATTGCGGCGGAAGGGCTTGTGAATTATATCAATCAGAAATAGGATATTTTAGATTTTATAAGATTGGGTAGAAGCCGTCAGAAATGACGGCTTCACTGTATTCATACATCTGTTCGATTAATCTGTCTGATCACACGGCAGGGATTACCGACGGCCAGAGAATTTGCCGGGATATCCTTTGTCACAACGCTTCCGGCTCCGATCACGGAGCCGTCGCCGATGGTCACACCGGGCAGGACGATCACGCCGCCGCCCAGCCAGCAGCCGTTACCGATGCGGATCGGCAGAGCATAAGTGCGGCAGAAGTATTGTCCGGTTCCGGGACACCAATCAGGAGTCAGCCGGTCAGTCAGTTCTACAGGATGCGTCGCCGTATAGAGCTGCACATTGGAGGCGATCAGAACATCGTCTCCGATGGTTATCGTATTGCAGTCTACGAATGTACAGTTCATGTTTACGGATACATTGTTTCCCAGATGGATATTTCGTCCATAATCGCAGATAAAAGGCAGGCCAACGGATACGTTCGTCCCGATGCTGCCAAATAACTGCTTTAGGATACCGGTTTTTTCGTCTTTCTGCTCATAGGCAAGAGCATGATATTCTTTCAGCAGTTTTCTGGCCTGAGTCTTATATTCCAGAAAGATCTCATCATGGCAGTTATAATATTCGCCTGCCATGCATTTTTCCAGTTCATTTTTGCATTCGCTCATTTGGTTATACCTCCGGGGCAGCGTTTGATTTCAGGATTATTCATTTCATGGGCAATCCGTTGTTTTTATCGTGGGACAAGTTTTATGCATTTATGGATATTGCAGGCATGGCCGGCAATATTCACATTTCTCTGTTTTATTGTACGAGAATTTTATGAATGTTTCAACACACGAAGGTAATCTGCCTGGCTTTTTTTATCCTGTTAAAGTTTGCCTGTGCCCAAAGAGGCGGGAAATAAAGACAGAAACTGATAGTAGTTGCTTTCCGGGGTAGAACAGGATATACTTATAAAAAAGATAAAAAGAGCAGTGTTTAAGAGATGCGTTTTGATAACCCGGAAATTTGTTTAATCAAAGTGCTCATCACGGAAAGCAAGATACCATGATCAACAGAGTCAGTGATAACGATTATTATGATTACAAAAAATTAAATATGCCCACAGCCGCAGATACAAACAGCAGCGGCGAAAAGTTCAGTCTGGATTACCAGCGTGCGGATGATAAAAAAGAAGACGACGAGAAAAAAGAGAAGATATCCAAAGAAGGAATGGACAAAAATCTTGCCGGAAACAGGCCGCGCACGGTAGTACAGAGTGGTGTTAAGCTGGAACTGTCAGGAGACGGTCAGGAGAAAGCAGAAACCGGCGGCGGAAACGCTTTTTCGGATCTGATCCAGACTGTCCGCTCATGGCTGACCATGATGGTACAGTCCTTTAAAGGGCTTCTTAACAGAATCTGGAATGATCCGGTGCCGGAGGATACGGTATTGTCTGCAGATGAAGCACCGGTAGAGGAAACCGACCGTCTGTCGGAAGAATATCTGGAGATGAATTCGTCCGGGCAGGAGAACGCGATGAAAGCGGAGACTGTGGAAGAAGTACAGACCGGGGCTGCGGAAGGGCCGGCACTGGAATCTGCTGCGGACGCTGGCAGGACGGGCAATCCGGCAGACAGGGCGGACTCTATGGAGAGAATCGGTCAACTGCTGTCAGGCCGGGGAGCCAGGGACCAGGAGATTCAGAAATATCTTCGTTCCGGCAATCTGGAGCAGGTGATCACCCTGCTGACAGAGAACGGGCACCGGACAATAGCCAGGAATTCATCTTTGTTGACTTATTATGACCGGACCGGCAGGCTCACGTCACTCAGCGCATCGGATCAGGAACGGATCCTGCACGGGGACAGGAATGTGAAGAAGCTGTAGCGACTGTTATCTGGAGGTCTCATCAAAATAATCTGCAGGAAATAATTCGAAAGAATTTTGGGAATATTGAGAATGAAGATTTCAGGCATAAAAGCAATGATGGATTTGACTTTGCGGACAACAAAGCAGGCGGTATGTTGCTCTCTTCGGGAACATACCGCTTTTGCTGTTACTTTCCGGGGAGGGGCACAGTAAAATATTTGGAGGAATGTCTATGGAAAAAGATGCATTGTTTTCCGGAGAATCTGCAAATGTGGAATATAAGATCACGGTTCCTGGCAATAGTGAGAAATATATGAAGACAGTAATAGCTTTTGCCAATGGCAGGGGTGGCAGAATTATTTTTGGTGTTGACGATAAGACACTGGAAGTGGCGGGATGGATACTGATACGATCTTTCAGACTATGGATGCCATTACAAATGCTATCTCTGACAGTTGTGAACCAAAAATTTTTCCTGATGTGACATTGCAGACAGTTGAGGATAAGACAGTGATCATGGTTGAGATCGCTTCCGGTAAAATGCGGCCTTACTATTTGAAATCAAAGGGAATTGTGGAAGGTACTTATGTCCGGGTTTCCGGTACTACAAGGCAGGCAGCGGACTATATGCTGAAGGAATTGATTCTGGAAGGCCAGAATCGTTATTACGATTGTGAAATCTGTGAAGATCTGAAGGTATCTTCTGCGGATATTGCAAAGATTTGCGAACAAATGAAAGCCACGGCATTGAAAAATACTTTAACGCAAAGCGAAAAAGCACAAATAAAAGATGTTACGCAGAATGTTTTACTTTCCTGGGGCGTATTGGCGGAAAAGAACGGAGAGATTCTGCCTACCAATGCATATGCGCTTCTTACGGGACAGGCCAGATTTCAGCCGATCATCCAATGTGCGGTTTTTAAAGGTATGGACAGGGCGTATTTTGTGGACCATCGTGAATTTGAAGGGCCTGTTCAGGAACAGATGGAAGCAGCATATCAGTATGTATTGGAAAAAATAAACCGGGGCATGAGGATACAGGGAATTTATCGACAGGACAGGTTCGAATTGCCAATAGACAGTGTACGGGAGATGATCGCTAATTCTGTTGCACACAGGTCGTATCTTGAGCCGGGAAATATTCAGGTGGCTTTGTATGATGACCGATTGGAAGTTACATCACCGGGGATGCTCCTGCATGGTGTATCTATCAAAAAAATGATGGAAGGATACTCTAAACCTCGTAACCGTGCGATCGCTTATGCCTTTGCCTATATGAAGATTATCGAGAAGTGGGGAAGTGGTATTCCGCGGATCATACGTGAGTGTAAATTACGGATTGCCAAAACCTGATTTTATTGATTTTGATGGTGATTTTCGGGTAAATATGTATCGCTGTACCGATGTATTGAGAGAAAAAATGGTTTATGCTCAAACTACCCAAAGTCTTACCCAAACTACCCAAAGTTCTACCCAAACTACCCAAAGTCCTACCCAAACTACCCAAAGTCTCACTCCGGCAGACAATGCGGTCCTGACTCTGCTCAGGGAACAGCCTTCTTTGACGCAGAAAGAGCTTGCACTGGAACTGGGGTGGACAGTGGACCGGGTGAAATATTATCTGCATAAGATGAAGAAACAGCAGATCGTCAGGAGAGTAGGAAGCAGCCATAACGGGTACTGGGAAATTTTGATAGGATAATTTTAGGACAAAACAAAACACTTGTTCGAATTAGACTTTTCTGCTATACTGATAAAAGCAGCAGCATCCGTAACTTTTTACAAAGCTGCTCTGCCCAACACAACAGTGACAGTAAGGAACAACAGCTGTGAATACACTAAACCGGGAAGCCTTTGAACAGGCCAAGCTCAAAGTACTTTTAAAACAGAATGATCCTCATGGTTTCGGTACGCTGCAGGAGAAGACGGTCCATGCGGTGATGAAGCTCTATTATGAACCGGATGAAGACTACCATGAGGTGCCCATCGAGGGGTACATAGCGGATATTTATACAGGAGAGCGGATCATAGAGATCCAGAACGGCAATTTCAACAGGCTGCGGCCGAAGCTGGCGGCATTTTTGCCGTTGTATCCTGTGACGGTAGTCTATCCGATTCCTCATTACAAATGGGTGATCTGGATGGAGGAGGAGACGGGAGAACTGTCGAAGAAGCACAAATCTCCGGTCACGGGCAATGTCTACCATGCTTTTCCGGAGTTGTACAGGATCAAACAGTTTCTGGGGCATCCGAACCTTTCGTTTGCCTTTCCGCTGCTGGACATAGACGAGTACAGACTGTTGAACGGCTGGAGTAAGAACAGGAAGCGGGGATCAAGCCGGTATGACAGGATGCCGCTGGCGCTGGCCGATGAGGTGCGGATCGACTGTGCGGCGGATTTTCTGCAGCTTGTGCCTTATGAACTGCAGGAGCCTTTTACGGTGAAGGAGTTTGCACAGGCCGCAGGGATACACAGGGATCTGGCGGGTTCGACGCTGCCTCTGCTCACGTATATGCAGCTGCTTGCGCGCGCCGGGAAGCGGGGCCGGGAATATTTGTATGAAGTGGATGACAACTATAGATAGAACTTGTTTCGGACGGATATGTCCGTTATAATGTAGGTGTAAATTTTCCGAAATCTTTTGGACAGTGTAAAACGGGGTTTCTTATGGGGGCGATCATAACAGTACACGGAATGGGCGTATTGGTCTGTTTTGTCATGATCCTTTTGGTGTGGATGGCGAAGCCGACTGTACAGCAGAAGATCCTGCTGGTGGGGACAATATGTACTTTTTTGGACATGACCGGATATTTTCTGGAACTGCAGAGTGTCAGAGAGGAAGCGGCGCGCCTTTCGATCAAGGTGGAATATATCGGCACCACGATGGGGCTTCTCAGTTTCCTGTATTTTTCATGCCTGTACAGTACCCATCTGGGGGACTGGCATGTCAGGCTGATCAAGCGGTTCTATGCGGTGAATCATCTGTTTATCCTGGTTGTGGTGTTTACGATCGACTTCAATACGATCTTCTACAGGAAAGTGGAACGTGTGGTCCAGAACGGGTATCATCTGTGGTCTATTGATCCGGGACCGGTCTATTACTGGTGGTTTATAACGACGATGGTTCTTGGATTTCTGATCACATTCATCGTGCTGCAGTCGGCATTGGAGCACAGGGGAGAGAAGCGTCCGGAACTGTTTTTGCTCTGTCTGGCTTCTCTGCTGCCAATCTGCCTGTGGTTTTTTAGAATGGCAGGGGTATTCGGTTATTACGACCCTTATCCTATGTCGATGATGATCACGGAATGTTTCCTGGTATTTATCATGTACAAATACCGTCTGTTTGATACTGTCAAGACGGCGAAAGACCGGGTGATCGATAACATCCGGGAAGGAATTCTCGTCACCGATCATAACGGGGAGGTCATCTATCTGAACCGGGAAATTTCAAGAATCTTTCCGGAGGTGGACTGGAAGGATCGTCGCATGGTGGAAGAGCGGGTGTTTCGGTTCCTGGAAGATCACAGAGACGGATTTACGACGGTGAAGAATCAATATTATCAGTGGGAGTCGGGAGAGATTCTTGATGATAACCGGCGCCGGGCAGGCGTGCTCTACCGCATCAGTGACATAACGGAGGATCATCTGTATACCCAGCAGCTGATCAGCTTAAAGGAAGAGGCGGAACGCGCCAATGCGGCCAAGAGTATCTTCCTCGCGCATATGTCCCACGAGATCAGGACGCCGATCAACGCGGTGCTGGGCATGAATGAGATGGTGCTGCGGGAGAGCTGTTCCGACACGATCAAGGATTATGCCCTGAACATTCAGAGTGCGGGCAAGATCCTGCTCTCCATCATCAATGACATTCTCGATCTTTCCAAGATAGAATCGGGCCAGATGGAGATCGTGGAGAAGGATTATCATCTCGGCAAGATGCTGATCGATATCGAGAATATGGTGACCATGCGGGCGGAGGAGAACAGTCTGGCCTTACATATTCAGGCAAATCCGATGCTGCCGGAAACGCTCCACGGAGATGAACAGCGGATCAAGCAGTGCATCATCAATTTCCTCACCAATTCGCTCAAATACACGAGAGAGGGGCAGGTTACGCTCCAGGTGGATTTTACCGATAAAGACAAAGATACGATCGATCTGCGGATTATTGTAACGGATACCGGCATCGGTATCGAGGAAGACAAACTGGCGGTACTCTTCGAGCCGTTTGTCAGGCTGGACAGGTCGAAGAACGAACATATAGAGGGTACGGGACTGGGCTTAAGCATCACGAAGAAGCTGATCGACAGGATGAAGGGCAGCCTGAGCGTTGAAAGCGTGTACGGCAGGGGCAGTGTATTTTCCTTTACCCTGCCGCAGAAGGTGGCAGGCCCGGATCTGCTGGGAGACTATAAGGATAAGCACAGGCGGGTGACGGAACGTGAGCTGGCCCGGGAGAAATTTACCGCGCCCGGAGCCAGAATCCTTGCCGTGGATGATAACCGTGTCAATATCACGGTGGCCAGAGGGCTGCTTCGAAGACTGAAAGTGCAGTTTGATTCTGCGACAGGCGGGCAGGAATGTCTGGACAAATTCGCGAAGAACGATTATGATATCATTCTGCTGGATCATATGATGCCTGTGATGGACGGTGTGCAGACGCTGCACCGGATGCAGGAGACGGATCGTTTCCGGCAGAATGCACCGGCGGTCATCGCGATGACGGCCAATGCAGTCATCGGGGCAAAAGAAAAATATCTTGAAGAAGGGTTTACAGATTATCTGTCGAAACCGATCGACCATAAGAGGCTGGAAGAAATGATCCGTGCCTATCTGCCGGAGGAGATGATCCGGTACAACGAATAAATGGCGGGAAAAGTTATTCAAGGCATTCCGTGGCAGGCGTATCTGTCAGGTTTGAAGTTTGTGAAAACAGAACAAGAGGTATGACTAAATGGCGAAGAATACGGCAAACAATTATGATGCTTCCAGCATTACCGTGCTGGAAGGGCTGGAGGCGGTGCGTGTCCGGCCGGGCATGTATATCGGCAGTGTGTCCACCAAGGGCCTGAATCATCTGATCTATGAGATCATGGACAATGCGGTGGATGAACATCTGGCGGGTTTCTGTTCCACGATACATGTGACGCTGGAAGCGGACGGTTCGGCCACCGTGTCGGACAACGGGCGCGGCATTCCGGTGGGGATGCATGAGAAAGGGATCAGCGCGGAACGGCTGGTCTTCACCACGCTCCATGCGGGCGGCAAGTTCGACAACGACGCCTATAAGACCAGCGGCGGTCTGCACGGCGTAGGCTCTTCCGTGGTGAATGCCCTGTCGGCGCATATGCATGTGACGGTAAAGACCGGCGGCTATATTTATGAAGACCGCTATGAGCGCGGTATCCCCACTCTGGAACTGCAGGACGGCCTTCTGCCGGTGGTGGGTAAGACGAAGGAATCCGGCACCACCATCAATTTTCTGCCGGACGACACCATATTTGACCGGACGCGGTTTAAGGAGGATGAGGTTAAGAGCCGTCTTCACGAGACCGCCTATCTGAATCCGGCGCTGACGATCATCTATGAGGATAAGCGCAGAGAAGAGATTGAGCATATTGAGTATCATGAACCGGAGGGGATTATCGGTTTCATCAAGGACATGAACAAGTCCAAGGAAGCGATCCATGACGTGATCTACTACAAAGGGGAGTCGGAAGGCATCACGGTGGAAGTGGCTTTGCAGTATGTAAATGAGTTCCACGAGAATGTGCTGGGTTTCTGCAACAATATCTATAACGCGGAGGGCGGCACCCATCTGACCGGTTTTAAGACCATGTTTACCAACGTGATCAATACCTATGCCAGAGGACTGAATATCTTAAAGGAGAAGGACGTCAACTTTACCGGAGCAGATGTGCGAAACGGCATGACGGCCGTCGTTTCCATCAAGCATCCGGATCCCCGTTTCGAGGGGCAGACGAAGACCAAGCTGGACAACCAGGATGCCACGAAGATTGTGAGCAAGGTGACGGGAGAGGAGATCGTGCGTTTCTTCGACCGCAATCTGGAAACGTTAAAGAGTATCATCGGCTGTGCGGAGAAGGCGGCGAAGATCCGCAAGACGGAGGAGAAGGCGAAGACGAATCTGCTGACCAAGCAGAAATTCTCTTTTGACTCCAACGGGAAGCTGGCCAACTGCGAGTCCAGAGACGCTTCCAAATGTGAGATCTTTATCGTGGAGGGAGATTCCGCAGGGGGCAGCGCCAAGACGGCGCGCAACCGTATGTTTCAGGCAATCCTGCCCATCCGCGGTAAGATCCTGAATGTGGAGAAAGCCAGTATCGACAAGATTCTGGCCAACGCGGAGATCAAGACGATGATCAACGCCTTCGGCTGCGGTTTTTCGGAAGGCTACGGCAATGACTTCGATATCAGCAGGCTGCGCTACGACAAGATCATCATCATGGCCGATGCGGACGTGGACGGAGAACATATCTCCACCCTGCTTTTGACCTTATTCTACCGGTTTATGCCGGAACTGATCTATGAGGGGCACGTGTATATCGCCATGCCGCCTCTCTATAAAGTCATGCCTTCGAAGGGGGCGGAAGAGTATCTTTACGACGATAAGGCGCTGGAGAAGTACCGGAAGCGGCACAAGGGGCCTTTTACCCTGCAGCGCTACAAAGGTCTGGGTGAGATGGACGCCGAGCAGCTGTGGGAGACGACTCTTGATCCTGACACGAGGCTGTTGAAGCAGGTGGAGATCGAGGACGCCCGCATGGCTACCGAGGTGACGGAAATGCTGATGGGCACGGAAGTGCTGCCGCGCAAGGAATTTATCTACCGGCACGCGCAGGATGCGGAGCTGGATATCTGATTTGAAATTATGTTTGATCGGGAGTTTGTGCCGAAGCGTCCCAAACTCCTTACGCGCAGAGCAGAATTTGGGATTCTGCCCGCATTTTTCAATAAAAACGCTTCGGAATGGAAGAAAATATGAGTGTGAATGACAGAAACGACAGAATTATCAAGACAGAATATTCCGAGGTGATGCAGAAGTCTTTTATCGACTATGCCATGAGCGTGATCATCGCCAGAGCGCTGCCGGATGTGCGGGACGGTTTAAAACCGGTGCAGAGAAGGACGCTGTACGATATGTATGAGCTTGGCATCCGCTATGACAGGCCCTACCGTAAGTCGGCGCGTATCGTGGGCGATACCATGGGTAAATATCATCCTCACGGAGACAGTTCGATCTATGAGGCGCTGGTGGTCATGTCCCAGGACTTCAAGAAGGGGCTGCCCCTGATCGACGGGCACGGCAACTTCGGCAATATCGAAGGGGACGGCGCCGCGGCCATGCGTTACACGGAGGCCCGGCTGGAGAAGATCACGCAGGAGGCGTTTTTGGCCGATCTGGACAAGGATGTGGTGGATTTTCTGCCCAACTTCGATGCCACGGAGAAGGAGCCGGGCGTGCTGCCGGTGAAGATTCCGAATCTGCTCATCAACGGTTCCGAGGGAATCGCGGTAGGTATGGCGACCAGCATTCCGCCCCATAATCTGGCGGAGGTGATCGAGGCTGTAAAGGCCTATATGCTGGATGAGAATATCACCACCAGAGAGTTGATGCGTTATGTGAAAGGGCCGGATTTTCCCACCGGCGGCATCGTCATCAACGAGGACGAACTGCTGGGGATCTACGAGAGTGGAACGGGTAAGATCAAGATCCGTGGTAAAGTGGAGGTGGAAAAGGCCAAAGGCGGTAAGACCAATCTGGTGATCACGGAAATTCCCTATACCATGATCGGGGCGGGCATCGTCAAATTCCTGATGGACGTGGCGGCACTGGCAGAGACCAAGAAGACGCAGGATATCGTGGACATCACCAACCAGTCTTCCAAGGAAGGCATCCGCATCGTCATCGAACTGCGCAAAGATGCGGACGTGGAGAATTTTAAGAATCTTCTTTATAAGAAAACCCGGCTGGAGGATACTTTCGGCGTCAATATGCTGGCCATCTGCGACGGCAGGCCGGAGACTATGGGGCTTAAGCAGATCCTGAAGGAGAATGTCAGGTTCCAGTATGAGGTGGCCACGAGGAAATACACGAATCTGCTGGCAAAAGAGCTGGAACGCAAGGAGATACAGGAAGGACTGATCAAAGCCTGCAACGTGATCGACCTGATTATCGAGATCCTGCGCGGTTCCAAGGACAGGGCCATGGCGAAGGCCTGCCTGATCGAGGGCAAAATCGACGGCATCAAATTTAAATCCAAGGAATCCAAGATCATGGCTGCACAGCTGATGTTTACCGAGAAACAGGCCAATGCCATTCTGGATATGCGGCTCTACAAGCTGATCGGTCTGGAGATCGAAGCGCTGATCAACGAGCATGAGGATACCATGGCCAATATTTACCGCTATGAGGATATCCTGGCCAGAAAGGATTCCATGGCCCAGGTCATCATCAATGAGCTGGACGAGATCCGGGAAGAATACAGGCGTAGCCGCAGGACGGTGATCACGCAGGCCAGTGAGGCGGTCTATGTGGAAAAGAAGGTGGAGGAGATGGATATCGTCTTCCTGATGGACCGTTTCGGCTATGCCAGAACGATAGATACCGCCACCTATGAGAGAAACAAGGAGGCGGCGGACAGCGAGAACAAGTATGCCTTTGTCTGCAGGAATACGGGTAAGGTGTGCCTGTTTACGAATACCGGCCAGCTGCATACCCTGAAAGTGATGGATCTGCCTATGGGCAAATTCCGCGATAAGGGCGTGCCGGTGGACAATATCAGCAATTTTGATTCCTCGAAGGAAACCATCCTTTATGCCGCCAGCCAGAGCGACTTAAATCTCTACCGGGTCATCTTTGCCACCAGACAGGCCATGCTCAAGGTGGTGGACGGCGGTGAATTTGACGTGGCCAAGCGGACGGTGGCGGCCACGAAGCTGGCAGACGGGGATGAGGTGATAAGCGTTGTGACACTGAAAGAACAGCGCAATATCGTCCTGCAGTCGGCAGAAGGGTATTTTCTGCGGTTTCCGGTGGAGGAGATACCGGAGAAGAAGAAAGGGGCTATCGGCGTCCGCGGCATGAAGCTGGGAGCAAAAGACAGCCTGGAAGCAGTTTACTACACCCGCAATGCAGTGGAGCAGACGATCGAGTATGGCGGGAAGGAAATCGAGCTGAATAAGATCAAGCCGGGAAAACGGGACGGCAAAGGGGTGAAGATCCGGGTTTGACGGCTTATGACAGGAAGTATTCGAGATTTCGCAGAGCGGAGTGATAGAGATTAATGTGGAGGATGGACAATGAGAGTGATTGCGGGAACGGCGAGAAGCCTGCCGCTTAAGACGCCGGCGGGGATGGATACCAGGCCGACAACGGACAGGATCAAAGAGACTTTATTTAATATGCTGCAGCCGTATCTGCCGGGCGCCGTATTCTTAGACTTATACAGCGGCAGCGGCGGCATCGGGATCGAGGCGCTGAGCAGAGGGGCAGGACACGCCTATTTCGTGGAGAATAACAGGAATGCGATCGCCTGTATCACGGAAAATCTGCAGTTTACGAAGTTTACAGATCGGGCCACGGTCTTACGGCAGGACGTACTCGGTGCGCTGCCCGGTATTCATGAGAAGGAAGTGGACGTGATCTTTATGGATCCGCCCTATCACAGTGAGTATGAACAGCAGGTTCTGCGCCTGCTTCGGGGACTGCCTTATGTAACGGAACATACGCTGATCGTGGCGGAAGCGGCGCTGGAGACGGATTTTTTTTATGTGAAAGAGCTTGGATTTGCCGTGGAGAAGGAGAAGCGCTACAAGACGAACAAGCATGTGTTTTGTAAAATTTTTTAAAAAAGAGAAGACATTTTGAGAAAAGTGATTTATAATGCCAAAAGTGGGACGTATTTGTGCTGTGGATGATCTTTGTGCCTGCGCACAAATCCGCAGGTTGCGTTATAGTAAACGAAATTTCTAATGTCGTTAACTATAGAATGGGGGATATTATGAAAGCAGCAATTTACCCGGGAAGTTTCGATCCCGTTACTTTTGGACATCTGGATATTATCAGGCGCGCGGCTGAAATTTTTGATGAATTAACGGTGAGCGTGTTGAATAATAAAACAAAGAGTCCATTGTTTTCTGTGGAAGAACGTGTTAAGATGTTAAAGGAAGCGACAAAGGATATGCCTAATGTGGTGGTAGATTCTTTCAGCGGCCTGCTGATCGATTACGCCAGGGAAAAAGATGTCCATGTGGCGATCAGAGGTTTACGGGCCATCACGGATTTTGAATATGAGCTGCAGATCGCGCAGACGAACAGGAAGTTTTCGGGCGGCGATCTTGACACGATGTTCTTGACCACCAGTTTGGAATACGCATATTTGAGTTCCTCCACTGTCAGGGAATTTGCAAGCTTTAACGGTGATATCTCCCAATGTGTACCGGAATTTGTTGCGAAATTGATTTATGAGAAGTATGGGCATAAAATGTAAGTAAGAATCAGGAATGGGGATAAAGATGAGTAGTAAAATCGAACAACTTATCGATGAGATTGAAGACTACATCGATGGCTGCAAATATCAGCCCTTATCTAAGACGAACATAATTGTAAACAAAGAAGAGATTGATGAACTTTTACGGGAGCTTCGTATGAAGACCCCGGAAGAAATTAAACGTTACCAGAAGATCATCACCAATAAGGAAGCTATTTTAAATGATGCGCGTTCCAAAGCGGAGGCACTGATTAAAGATGCAACGGTACAGACCACGGAGCTGATCAATGAGCATGAGATCATGCAGCAGGCTTACGCGCAGGCAAATGAAGTGGTGCGGATGGCTACCATGCAGGCGCAGGATATTCTTAACAATGCCACATTGGAGGCAAATGGAGTCCGAACATCGGCCATGCAGTATCTTGATGAGATGCTTGCTAATCTGGAGAGTGCAATGACAGCTACGCTTGCAACGACGACAGAACATTATGAGAGCTTCTATAATACTATCAGTGGCTATAACGAGACCGTTAAGGCAAATCGAGCCGAGCTGCGTCCGATCGAGGTAGAACAGATGTTGAAGGAGGCTGAGGGCGAAAGTGAACCGGCTGAACTGAATTTGATGTAAAGCCATGAGGTTTGGCTTGAATAACAGAGTTTGCCATAGGGCAGGCTCTTTTTTTCCTTGTAAGGCATCTTTATCAGTCAAATATCCATGCAGGCATGGCTGTCCGGCTCGTTGCTTCGCGGGAATAAAGAGGCAGGTGCTTTTTCAGGATGGGAAGTGGAAAGGGTTAAGACAGGAATGATCAGAATTTCAAAGATGATCGTGCGGCTGTTGACGATTGGGGTCTTGGCAGGCACGATCCTGGTTTTTGATGGTATTGGCGGGAATGGTGAAGACGGTAACACCGGGTTTTTCCGTAATACAGGCAGGTGTCTCGGTGATGTTATTGGTGGCAGTGATGCTGGAATGATGACTGTATGGGCGGCGAAGAATGATGGCGGGAATGAGACAGATACCGGTGAGTCAGGTGATGCCTCAGGGGGCCAGGAAGAAGTGGACGATGTCGTGAATTCGGATACTTTGTGTATTGTGATAGATCCCGGTCACGGTGGGGACAATCTGGGAGGCGAATATGAAGATTATACCGAAAAAGAGATGACCATAGTCGTGGCCAGGGCCATGAAAGAAGAGCTGGAACAGTATGAGGGCGTCACCGTGTATCTGACCAGAGACGGGGATCAGGAGCTGTCGCTTGACGAACGCTGTGAATTTGCAGAGCGGGTGGGGGCGGATTTCCTGTTCTGTCTGCATTTTAATATGTCGGAACACCATACGCTGTTCGGGGCGGAGTGCTGGGTGTCCGCCTTCGGTGAGAACTACAGCAAAGGCTATGGTTTTGCCAGCGTAGAGATGGAACTTCTGCAGGAACTCGGTCTGTATTCCAGAGGGATCAAGACGCGACTTAACAACAGGGGGACCGACTATTACGGAATCATCCGTCATGCCACAGAGCGGGATATCCCCTGTGTGCTCATAGAACATTGTCATCTGGATCAGGAAAATGACAAGCCTTACTATGACCATGATGAAAAGTTAAAGACTTTCGGCCGGCTGAATGCCACGGCGGCCGCGAAATATTTCAATCTCAGATCTGATGTGCTTGGTGTGGACTACAGCGATTATCAGAATTTGGTGGTAGAGGTGCCTGAAGACGTGGTGGAGCCGGACCGTACGGAGCCGGATTTTTGTTCGATCGAGGTGCTGGAACAGAATGCGGACAACGGAGAAGTGACGGTACAGGTTTCGGCAGCCGATCGTGACAGCGGTATGCTGTATTATACGTACAGCTATGATGATGGCAATACTTTCTCCGAGCTTTTACGGTGGCCGGACCGGTCGTCTGATACGTTTTATTTTACCATGCAGGTGCCGCCTCATGTAGTACCGCGTATCGTGGTAAACGGTTACAACGGCTATGATCTGTACACCACCAGCAATATGGTTTCTCTTCCTGCCATGGATTATAAGACACCGGAAGAGATCGCGGCAGAGCTGGCAGAGAGAGAGGTACTTGAGAGTGCTTCCAGGGAGGTAAATCCCGCAGAGGAGGAGAGTGGAAATATATTGGCGGACAGTGCACAGAAGCAGGCAGGATATGATGGATTCTTTATTGCCATGTGCGGTGTATGTGTACTTTTAATTTTTGGCATGGCAGTTTCCATGACAATGATCCTGCGTGGAAAACGCAGGCGGCGACGGAGCAGGAACAGAAAACGCCGATAAGACACAAAGGCCGGATAGATGACCGGAAGGTTCAGCAGTGCAGATAGAGGAGCAGGTAACATGCCGCCGTGACGGCGGTCTGCACCGTTTTGTGATAAACATAAGGACGCAGGGAGAGGTCAGTCTGACGGATCATGCTGTAGGTCTGGGCGATACAGGAGAAGCCGCCGAAAGGGAGCAGGATCAGGATGGCATAATTGATTGACCGACCAGAACAGTCAATGCCACTGGTGATTTCCAGAAGGCACCGGTAAATGTTCAGGATATTTGTGTTAACATGTTGAAAGGGTTGAAAAACAATCGTAAGCAGGTTAAAGAATACCATATAGCCGCCCAGTCTGGCGATGCCGGTCAGGCCTGACATCACAGAGGCGTCTATGGCCGCCAGCAGAGAGCAGGAACCGGGTTGCCTGGCCTGAAGGGAACGGGCTTCCGGATGATTTTCGCAGGAGGAAACCTTCCGTGTCATCCAGGGTCTGATCCGCATTAACAGGAATCCGTAGAGCAGCGGGATACCGTACATGAGCAGAAATGGCCGGCCGGGCCTGTCGATTCCCAGGGTGGGGACTACATAGCTTAAGAAATAGATCGGCCCGATATTATTGCAGAAAGACAGCAGGAGCGCGCTTTCTTCCCGGGACAGCTTATGCTGTTCGTAAAGTTCGCCGACGATGCGCGCACCCATGGGAAAACCGCACAGAAAGCCCATAATGATCGTGTAGGAACCGTTTCTGGAAGTGCCGTATATACGGTGCAGGAGCGGATGGAGCAGGCCCACAAAGCGCTCCGTCAGATTCATGCGGATCATGATTCCGGAGAGGATCATAAAGGGCAGGAGGGTGGGCACCATTTTCGTAAACCAGAGCGTCAAACCAGTGGAGGCATATTCCAGGGACAGCGCCGGATAGCGGAGCATCAGGAAGATCAGATAGAGGGACAGCGCCGTAAACAGGAGCTGGTACAGGGTATCTTGCTTTTTCATGGCGGGTTCCTTGTAAGGGAGTGCTTATTTCATTTATATTCTGCGGCCTGTGATTTTATTAACAGGTGGAACAGGGTTGTATGTGATGGTGTGGCTTCCGGGACCGTGTGTGTGGCTTCCGCGATCAGGCGGGGCATTTGAAGCGGACGCAGAGGCGGTGTGCAGGACAGGTTGTGAGGATGATGAAGGATGCGTTTGGACAGGTTTCTATGTGAATTGAATCTCGGCACAAGAAGTCAGGTCAAAAAGGAGATCAAGGCCGGGCTTGTATCGGTCAACGGCGTGACGGTACTGCGGCCGGAGGAGCAGGTGCGGGAGGCTGAGGATCTCGTCTGTTATAAAGGACAGCCCTGTGTCTATGAGGAATATGTGTATTATCTGCTGCACAAACCGGCAGGAGTGGTGTCTGCCACGCAGGACAAACGCGACAGGACGGTGCTGGATCTGCTTGCGGGGGAAGGACGGAGCGACCTTTTTCCGGTCGGACGGCTGGACAAGGACACGGAAGGCCTTCTGCTGATCACCAATGACGGCCCGCTGGCCCATGCGCTGCTTTCGCCCGGCAGACATGTGGACAAGGAGTATGAATGCCATCTTGCCCATACATTTGACGATTACCAGCGGGAACTTCTGGAACAGGGCGTGGATATCGGGGAGCAGAAAAAATGCAGACCGGCAGTGGTGCGGATCCTGGAGGAGAAGAAGATCACACTGACGATCACCGAAGGCCGGTTTCATCAGGTAAAGCGCATGTTACATGCGGTGGGGAATGAAGTGGTCTACTTAAAGAGGATACGGATGGACCGGCTGCAGCTGGAAGACTCTCTGGAAAAAGGAGCCTACCGCAGGCTGACAGACGAGGAAGTGGAGAGTTTACGGGGCGGATGATAGAAGAAGTGGAGAATGCAGCATTATGATAGAAGCGGTCATTTTTGATCTGGACGGCTCCATGGTGGATTCCATGTGGGTGTGGAAGAGCATTGATATTGAATATCTGGGGAGATTCGGGATCCGTCTGCCGGAGGATCTGCAGGCGTCCATCGGGGGAAAAAGTTTCAGCGAGACGGCGGTCTATTTCAAGGAGCGCTTCGGGATTCCCGACGAGCCCCAGACCATTAAGGAGGACTGGAACCGCATGGCGTGGGAGAAGTACACCCATGAAGTCCCGCTGAAAAAGGGCGTGCGGGAGCTGTTGCAGTATTGCCGCGGACAGGGAATCAAGATGGGGATCGCCACCAGCAATTCGCGGGAACTGGTAGAGAATATCGTGAATGTACATCGTCTGGAGCATTATTTTACCTGCATTATGACGGGCTGCGATGTGGCGAAGGGGAAACCGGCGCCGGATATTTATCTGGCGGTGGCGCAGGCTCTTGAGGTGAAGCCTGAGAACTGTCTTGTCTTTGAGGATATCATTCACGGCATTCAGGCGGGAAAAGCGGCCGGTATGCAGGTGTGCGCCGTCTATGACCGGTATTCGGCATACCAGGATGCGGAGAAAAAACAGCTGGCCGATTACTACACCCATGAGTTTACAGAATTGATCGAGGAGGGCGTTCTGGCCGGCGCTTTATGCTGACCGCCGGGCAGGGAGGAATACGGAATGGATTTTTTACCGATATCAAAAGAAGATATGGAAAAGCGGGGGATAGAGCAGCTGGATTTCGTCTATGTGATCGGGGATGCCTATGTGGATCACCCTTCTTTCGGACATGCCATCATCAGCAGAGTGCTGGAGGCGGCCGGCTACAGTGTGGGGATCATCTCACAGCCGGACTGGAAGGATGAGAAGAGCATCACGGTACTGGGCAGGCCCCGGCTTGGCTTTCTTGTATCCGGCGGCAATATGGATTCCATGGTCAACCATTATTTCGTGTCCGGCAGGCACCGTCCCATGGACGCCTATACCCCCGGCGGCGAGCCGTATAAGCGGCCGGACCACGCAACCGTGGTCTATGGCAATCTGATCCGCAGGGTGTATAAAGATGTGCCGGTGATCATCGGCGGCATCGAGGCCAGCCTGCGTCGTATGGCCCACTATGATTACTGGTCGGACAGCTTCAAACGTTCCATTCTGCTGGACAGCCAGGCGGATTTGATTTCCTATGGTATGGGGGAAAAGTCCATCGTGGAGATCGCCGATGCGCTGGCAGGGGGCATCGCGGTGCGGGACATTACCTTTATTGCGGGAACGGTCTATAAGACCAAAGACATATCGGGAATCTACGAAGGAATCCGGCTGCCTTCTTATGAGGAAATGAAAGCCGAGCCGCGCCGGTATGCGGAGAGCTTTCAGGTACAGTACTGCAATACGGATCCTTTTACGGGCAGGACACTGATCGAGGCATATCCAGGCGGCGTCTGTGTGGTGCAGAATCCGCCCCAGCCGCCGCTGACAATGCAGGAGATGGACGATGTCTATGATCTGCCCTATATGCGCACCTCTCATCCTTCCTACGAGGCGGCCGGCGGTGTGCCCGCCATCTCGGAGATCAGGTTTTCTCTTGTCAGCAACAGAGGATGCTTTGGCGGCTGCAATTTCTGTGCCCTGACTTTTCACCAGGGACGGACGGTGCAGGTCAGGAGCCACGAGTCTATTCTGCGGGAAGCGGAAGGAATGCTGCAGGATAAGGAGTTCAAAGGATATATTCATGATGTGGGCGGCCCGACGGCCAATTTCAGAAGACCGTCCTGTCAGAAGCAAATGACGCGGGGTGTCTGCAAGAACAGACAGTGCCTTTTTCCGCAGCCCTGTCCGAATCTGGAAGTGGATCACGCCGATTATCTGACACTGCTGCGCAGGCTGCGGGTGCTGCCCGGTGTGAAGAAGGTCTTTATCCGTTCGGGGATCCGCTTCGACTATCTGCTGGCGGACAGAGATGATGCCTTTTTCCGGGAACTGGTGGAACATCATGTCAGCGGACAGCTCAAGGTGGCGCCGGAACACATCTCGGACGCGGTGCTGGAGAAGATGGGCAAACCGGGGAAAGCGGTCTACGAGCGGTTTGTCAGGCAGTATAACAGGCTCAATGAGCAGCTTGGCAAAAAGCAGTTCCTTGTGCCTTACCTGATGTCCTCTCATCCGGGTTCTACCTTGAAGGAGGCCATTGAGCTGGCGGAATATCTGCGGGATCTTGGCTATATGCCGGAGCAGGTGCAGGATTTCTACCCGACGCCGTCCACGGTGTCCACGGTCATGTACTACACGGGGGTTGATCCCCGGAACGGTGAGCCGGTGTACGTCTGCCGCAATCCGCATGAGAAGGCCATGCAGCGGGCGTTGATCCAGTACCGGAATCCGAAGAACCACGCGCTGGTGATGGAAGCGCTGATCAAGGGCGGCCGGGAGGATCTGATCGGCTTTGACAGGAAATGCCTGATCAGGCCGCGGAAGGATGCGCATCGGAATGCAGAACGCCGAAATACAGAACACCGGAATGCAGAGCATCGAAACACGAAACATCAAAATGCGGCGAAAACTTCTGCTGATGGCAGGCGTGGCGATTTGAAATCCGGAAAGAAAAAGACGATCCGAAATGTGCACAGGAAAAAAAGGAAAGGGTTAAAGGGGAGACGATCATGAATATTGCGATCATTACAGGTGCATCCTCCGGCATGGGGATGGAATTTGCGCGGCAGCTGGATAATAGTTTACATAAAACGGATGAGATCTGGCTTCTGGCACGCAGGCGGGAGCCGATGGAGGAGCTGGCCCGCACGCTGCGGCATAAGACACAGATCCTGGCCATGGATGTGACACTGGAAAGTGCCATGGAGCAGTTTGCGGAGGTGCTGGCGATCAGCAACCCGAAGATCACGGTCCTGGTCAACTGTGCAGGGGCGGGGGAACATGGCAGATTTGACGGGCAAAGCGACAGGGCAGTGTCGGATATGATGCAGGTAAATATCGTGGCGCTGACCCGGATGACGAAACTGTGCCTTCCTTATATGCGAAAGGGCAGCAAGATCATACAGCTGGCATCGGGAGCAGCCTTCGTACCGCAGGCGGCCTTTGCGGTCTATGCCGCTTCCAAGGCCTATGTATATTCTTTCAGCAGAGCGCTCAACAAAGAGCTGGCGGGACGCGGGATCCGTGTGATGGCGGTCTGTCCGGGGCCTGTTAACACGCCGTTTCTTAGCCGGGCCTACAAAGATACCCCGCAGATGGGCGGACTTAAGAAGCTGACCATGATGGAGGCAGAGAGCGTGGTCGCCAAAGCGGTCATGGACTGTAAGCGTGGGAAATCCGTCTCGGTCTGCGGCCTGCCTATGAAAGCGCTGTATCTGGCCACGCAGGGAGTACAGAATCTGCTGTGTAAGTTTACGTAAGGAGTTTGCGTGCATGAAAAACTGGTTTATTCCAAAGGGATCTTATGGCTATATCAAAAATCACAGGGTGGTGGCCGCGCTGAGGACGCTCCTTTTTTTCGGTGTCAGCATCGGGCTTTATGTGATGGGATACGTGACCACCGGGAGCAATAAGAATCTGCTGACGATCGTGGCGGTTCTGGGCTGCCTGCCGGCATGTAAAAGTCTGGTAAACCTGATCCTCTTTCTGAAGGCCGAAGGGTGCAGTGAAGCCCTCAGAAAGGCAGTGAGCGCCTATGATGAAAGGCTTACCACTTTTTATGATATGTATTTTACGTCCTATCAGAACAATTATGCACTCAGCCATATGGCGCTGAAGGGCAGTGTGCTGTGCGGTGTGACAGAGGACGCAAAATGCGACTGTAACAAAGCCGAAAAACATCTGGAACAGATGCTTTTACAGGAAGGGATAAAGAATATCACGGTTAAGATTTATTCGAATACTGATAAATATATTGACCGACTGAGTCAGATTATAAATCTGGGTACGGAGGAGAACAGAAATCAGGCACAGATCGCTGCCCTGCTGTATTCGATCATTATATAATCAATAGAGAGAGTCTCCGGAGCAAAGGATGGGAACATGTATCAGAAAGAGATCACGGACAGGGAGGCCGGGCAGCGTTTAGACAAATATCTGCACAGGCTTTTGCCGGAAGCCGGGAGCAGCTTTTTATACAAGATGCTGCGCAAAAAGAATATCACGTTAAACGGAAAGAAAGCCGACGGCAGTGAGAAGATCACCGCAGGGGATATGGTGACCGTATTTTTTGCAGCGGAGACGCTGGTCAGGTTTATGGGGGAGCCGGAGCCTGAGAGGACGGCGTATGATGAGGCTTATGAGAAGCTGACCGGAATCACGATCCTGTATGAGGACGGGCACATTCTTCTGGCGGACAAACCGGCCGGTATCCTTTCCCAGAAGGCGGATAAGACGGACCTGTCTTTAAATGAATGGCTGATCGGTCATCTGCTTCACAGCAAGGCGATAACGCAGGAGGATTTGAAGACTTTTAAACCTTCCGTCTGCAACCGTCTGGACCGCAATACAAGCGGCATCGTGCTCTGTGCCAGATCCCTTGCCGGTGCACAAATGCTTGGGGAACTGCTGCACGACAGGACTCTTCACAAATATTATCAGCTCTATGTGAAGGGAGCGGTGACAGAGAGCCGGCTGATTGAGGGGTATCTGCAAAAAGACGAGAAGCGCAATAAGGTATCCATCGCCGCGGCAGGCGCGCCGGATTCCTACATTAAGACAAAATATAAGCCGCTGCGGATCGAGCGGGACAAGACCCTGCTGGAAGTGGAGCTTCTTACCGGACGTTCCCATCAGATCAGGGCGCATCTGGCCAGCATCGGGCATCCCCTTCTGGGCGATTATAAATACGGCGACCGGGAGTGGAACGACGGCTATCGGAAACGCTTTCAGGTCAGGGCACAGCTGCTGCATGCCTGTAAGGTTGTCTTTCCGGCACTGCCTTCGCCTTTTGAAGCGATAAGCGGCAGGACCTTTTATGCAAAGATACCGGAGATTTTCGAGCAGGTTTCGGAGCACGCCCAGGCGGCAGGCACAGGGCAAAAATAAGACGGACGAAAGGAGCCGGTATGGCAACTTGGAATTCCCGCGGGCTGCGCGGTTCCACACTGGAAGATCTGATCAACAGGACAAATGAAAAATATCTGGAAAACGGGCTGGCGCTGATCCAGAAGGTGCCGACGCCCATCACCCCGATCAATATCGACAAGGAGAGCAGACACATCACGCTGGCCTATTTCGATCAAAAAAGTACGGTGGATTATATCGGTGTAGTGCAGGGTATCCCGGTCTGTTTCGATGCCAAGGAGTGCGCGGCAGATACCTTTGCCCTGCAGAACATTCATGAGCATCAGGTAAAATTTATGGGAATGTTCGAGAAACAGAAGGGGATTGCCTTTTTTCTGATCTACTACACGCACAGGGATATTTTCTATTATCTGCCTTATGAGATGCTGCGTTTCTTCTGGGACAGGGCCATGGAGGGCGGCCGGAAAAGTTTCCGTTTCGAGGAATTGAACCCCGCCTATGTGCTGCCGAAAAAGCACGGGATCCTGGTGCCCTATCTGGACGCACTGCAGAGGGACCTGGAGGACAGGGAATAGAGACAGCGTTGACAAACAGCTTAAAGTCATTTAAATTTTAAGAAATCACAGGGGAAAGAATATGGGAAAAAGATTAGTACATACGCCGGAGGGCGTGCGGGATATTTACGGAGACGAGAAGGCGGCCAGGAATATCGTCGAACACCTTCTGCAGGATAAGATCAAAAGTTACGGCTATCAGGATATTCAGACGCCGACCTTTGAGTTTTTTGATGTTTTTTCCAAAGAGGTGGGGACTACGCCCTCCAGGGAGCTGTACAAGTTTTTTGACAAAGAGGGCAATACGCTGGTGCTGCGGCCCGACTTTACGCCGTCGATCGCCAGATGCGCGGCCAAATATTTCATGGATGAGAATGTGCCGATCCGCTTCTGTTATCGGGGCAATACGTTTACGAATACCTCAAATCTGCAGGGCAAATTAAAGGAAGTGACCCAGATGGGGGCAGAGCTGATCGGGGATGACTCCGTGCAGGCGGATGCGGAGATGATCGCGATGACGATCGAGGCGCTGTACCATGCCGGGCTGTCGGACTTCCAGATCAGTATCGGGAATCTGGAATATTTCAAGGGCATCTGCGCGGAGGCCGGACTGGACGAGGAGACGGAGCTGGAACTGCGGGAGCTGATCTCGGGCAAGAATTATTTCGGCGCGGAAGAGCTGTTAGAGGGCGTGCATGTAGACCGGAAGGATAAGGAGCTGCTTTTGAAGGTGAGCGATCTGTTCGGGACTGCGGCCATTCTGCATGACGCGAAGCACGCGGTGGACAACAAACGCTCCAGAAATGCGATCGACCGGCTTGAGAAAGTCTATCAGGTTTTGTGCGAGTATGGCGTCGAGAAATATGTTTCCTTTGACCTGGGCATGTTAAGTAAGTATAATTATTATACAGGGATCATTTTCAAAGGCTTCACTTACGGCGTCGGGGACGCGATCGTAAAAGGCGGACGTTATGACGGCCTGCTGCATCGTTTTGGCAAGGATGCGCCGGCGATCGGCTTCATGATCGTGGTGGATGACCTGCTTGCGGCCATGAACAGGCAGGGAGCGGTCATCGCCGGCGTGGAAAAATGTGCAAAGCTCTACTATACGCAGGAGAATTTCCGGGAAATGCTGCGGGAAGCCAGACAGATGCGTGCGGCGGGGAAATGCGTGGAACTTTTGCCGGAAAAATAGCAACAGAGCAAATCATGGAGGGTAGCGTGACTGAACAGATGAATGAAAACAGATATTTGACCTTCGCACTCGGCAAGGGCCGTCTCGCCAATAAGACCATGGAGCTGTTGGAAGAGATCGGTATCACCTGTGAGGAGATGAAGGATAAGGATTCCCGGAAACTGATCTTTGTGAATGAGGAACTGAAACTCAAGTTTTTCCTGGCAAAGGGGCCGGATGTGCCGACCTATGTGGAATACGGCGCCGCCGATATCGGGGTGGTCGGCAAGGATACGATTCTGGAAGAGGGCCGCAGGGTCTATGAGGTGCTGGATCTGGGGTACGGCAGATGCCGGATGTGCGTGTGCGGGCCGGAAAGCGCCGCAGAACTGCTCAGGCATCACGAGATGATCCGGGTAGCCACCAAGTATCCGAATATTGCCAAAGATTATTTTTATAATAAAAAGCATCAGACAGTGGATATCATTAAGTTGAACGGCTCCGTGGAGCTGGGGCCGATCGTGCGGCTGGCGGATGTGATCGTGGATATCGTGGAGACCGGTTCCACCCTGAAAGAGAACGGGCTGAAAGTGCTGGAGGAGATCTGTCCGCTGTCCGCGCGTATGATCGTGAATCAGGTCAGTATGCAGATGGAGCCGGAGCGGATCAAGAAGCTGATCACGGATATCCGCAGGCAGTTGTCTTGAGGTACATTTTATGAAGCATTTGCGTTAAAGCAGGCAACGTGCACAGGGATGAAGAGAACACAGGAAAAGAGGAATCTATGAAGACGATTAAACTGACGGAAGACACCAGAAAAGACATTCTGGACAGGCTGTTAAAACGAAGCCCTGATAATTATTCTGAATATGAGAAGACCGTGGCGGACATCATAACCGATGTGCGGACAAACGGTGATCAGGCGGTATTTTCCTACACGAAGAAGTTTGATCAGTGGGAGAGTCATGCCGATAACATCCGTGTGACGCAGGCGGAGATCGAGGAGGCCGTCAGGTCCATCGACAGGCCATTTCTTGCAGTCATGAAGAAATCCGCCGCCAACATCGAGGCGTTTCACCAAAAACAGCTCCGCAACAGCTGGATCGACACGAAGCCGGACGGCAGCATTCTCGGACAGCGGATCCTGCCGCTCTCCGTATCCGGTGTCTATGTGCCGGGCGGCAAGGCGGCCTATCCGAGCAGCGTGCTGATGAATGTGATCCCGGCGAAGGTGGCGGGCGTGAAGAAGATCATCATGACGACACCGGCGGGGGCGGACGGCAAAGTAAATCCGGGCACACTGGCGGCGGCCAGCATCGCGGGCGTGGATGAAATCTATAAGGTCGGCGGGGCGCAGGCCATCGCGGCTATGGCTTTCGGGACGGAGAGCATCCCGAAGGTAGATAAGATCACGGGCCCGGGCAATATCTTCGTCGCACTTGCGAAGAAAGCCTGCTTCGGCTATGTCAGTATAGATTCCATCGCCGGTCCCAGTGAGATTCTGGTCATCGCGGACGAGACGGCCAATCCCCGTTATGTGGCGGCAGATCTGCTTTCTCAGGCGGAACACGACGAGCTGGCAAGCGCGATTCTGATCACCACGGATGAGAAGCTGGCGGCGGAAGTAGAGCGGCAGATCGAAGGCTTTTTACAGGAGCTGTCCCGGACGGAGATCATCCGCAGGTCACTGGATAATTACGGCTATATTCTGGTGGCAGATTCCATGGATGATGCGGTGGAAACGGCCAACGCCATCGCCTCGGAGCATCTGGAGATCCTGACCAGGGATCCTTATGCGGTGATGACAAAGATCGAGAATGCAGGCGCCATTTTCCTTGGAGCCTATTCTTCTGAACCGCTGGGCGATTATTATGCGGGACCCAACCATATCCTGCCCACAAACGGCACGGCAAAGTTCTTTTCCCCGCTGAATGTGGATGACTTCATGAAGAAGACGAGCCTGATCTCCTATTCGAGGGAGGCGCTTATGAAAGTACATCAGGATATTGAGCTTTTTGCCGAGAAGGAAGGGCTTACCGCCCATGCCAATTCTATCCGCGTGCGGTTTGAGGACAGAAAAGATAAAAGAGATAAAGAGGAGACGTAACGTTATGTCTTACAAGAAATTTATCCCCTGTATATACTTATACAAAGGCAATGCCGTCAAGGGTTTCCGGGACAGTACGATCATTGATACGAACCCGGCGGCGCTGGCCAGATTTTACGGCGACAATAACGCGGATGAGCTGATCGTCTATGATATGTCCGACAGCGATGCGGAGCATGAGGAAGCGCTCGACATGATCAAGGCCATCTGCAATGAGGCTGAGATCCCCGTGACCGGAGCGGGCAATGTGAAGCGCATGGAAGATATCAAGAAGCTGCTCTATGCGGGCTGTAAGAAGGCGGCGCTGAACTACTCGAGACAGGACAACGTGGACATCACGGAGGAAGTCTCTCTTAAGTTCGGCCGGGATAAGATCGTGGCCTGCGTGACGGAAGCCGACACCATCACCGATAATGAGGCGCTTCTGGAAGCATATGTATCGGAGCTTATCCTGGTGCGGGAGAAGGAGATCAAGGATGTGCTTGCCGTGTCCAGATTCCCGGTTATCGTCTCGATTCCGGAAGTCTCTCTCGACAAGCTGCTGGAGCTTTTGGAAAAAGACAATATCTGCGGTATATCGGGCCATGCGATCAACGAGAACGCCAGAGAGCTGTTGGCGATCAAGGCGCTGTGCCAGAGCAACGGCATTGCGGTCAGCACCTTCGACGCGGCGGTCAGATGGGACGAGTTTAAGCTGAACTGCGACGGGCATGTGCCGGTGATCGTACAGGATTACAAGACGGACGAAGTGTTGATGATGGCCTATATGAATGAGGAAGCGTACCGCATGACGCTTAAGACCGGCAGGATGACTTACTACAGCAGGAGCCGGCAGGAGCTGTGGATCAAGGGCGAGACGAGCGGGCATTACCAATATGTGAAATCGCTGACGGCGGACTGCGATATGGATACCATCCTTGCCAGAGTGTCCCAGATCGGCGCCGCCTGCCATACCGGTTCACATTCCTGCTTCTTTCACGAGATCATTGGCAGGGAGTACGAAGAAGCCAATCCGCTGCGGGTGTTTGAACAGGTATTCGATGTGATCAAGGACAGAAAAGAGCATCCGAAGGAAGGCTCCTACACGAATTATCTGTTCGACAAGGGTCTTGACAAGATCTTAAAGAAGCTGGGGGAGGAAGCGACGGAGATCGTGATCGCCGCCAAGAATCCGAATGCCAACGAGGTAAAATACGAGATATCCGATTTCCTGTATCATATGATGGTGCTGATGGCGGAGAAAAACATTACCTGGGAAGAAATCACGACGGAACTGGCGCAGCGGTGATGCGGCCTTACCTGTTTTATGTTCGGACTTCTTTTTTTCCTGTACCGGTCATAGAATGTACCAACAGACGTACAGGATAGGCAGTAGAGAATGGATCACAAAGTTCCTTTGGAAAAGAAAATGCAGCTGGCGCAGTATATTCGGGAGGAAAATCTGGGAAACCGCATGAAGATCAGGCAGAGGGAGCGGATTTTGTACGGGACGGATACGCAGCTGCCGCTTTTTGATAAGGGCAGGCTGCAGCAGGCAATGCCCGGTGACAACGGCCCGCAGACGCCGGAACAGGAGGGGATGGCGCCGCTGTTTTCCACCAATACCTTCCGATACCGGATGATCCTGGCGGTTCTTCTGTTCGTGGGGTTTCTGCTCTGCGATACAAGAGACGGCAGAATCGGCACCTACACGACGAATGAAGTCCATGAGATGATCGTAGCGGATACGTTTCATTTGTACGACGGAGAGGGAAACGAGACGATGGAAGGGCTGGCGGCGCTGTTTGAACTGGATTGAAAGGAAAGATATGAGAAAAACAGCTCTGAGCGAAGAGATATTACTGCAGGTCGAGAAACCTGCCAGATATATCGGCAATGAAGTTAACAGTGTGGTAAAGAACCGGGAAGACGTGGCGGTCCGTTTCGCCATGTGCTTTCCGGATGTGTATGAGATCGGCATGTCGCATCTGGGAATTCAGATTCTGTACAGCATGTTTAATTCCTGGGAAGACGTGTGGTGTGAGCGGGTCTATTCTCCATGGACGGATCTGGACCGGATTATGCGGGAGCAGAAGATCCCGCTTTTTGGGCTGGAATCCCAGGAGCCGGTAAAAGAGATGGATTTTCTGGGGATCACGCTGCAGTATGAGATGTGCTATACGAATATTCTGCAGATTCTGGAGCTTTCGCAGATTCCCCTGCTGGCGGCGGAACGGGGAGAGGACATGCCTGTGGTGATCGGCGGCGGCCCCTGTACCTACAATCCGGAGCCGATTGCAGATTTCTTCGATCTTTTCTATATCGGGGAGGGGGAGACTCAGTACCGCAGGCTTCTGGATTGGTATGTGGAGAACCGGAAACAGGGTGGAACGAGACAGGAATTCCTGCGGGGTGCGGCGCAGATTCCGGGTATTTATGTGCCGCAGTTTTATGAAGAGCTGTATCATGAGGACGGCACGATAAGCGGCCGGCGGAAATTATACGAAGAGCTGCCGGACAGAGTCCGCAAGGAGATTGTGACGGATGTATCGGATACCTATTATCCGTTAAAGCCTGTAGTGCCCTTTATCAAAGTGACGCAGGACCGGGTGGTGCTGGAGATCCAGAGGGGGTGCATCCGGGGCTGCCGTTTCTGTCAGGCGGGGCAGATCTACCGGCCGGTGCGGGAGCGGGATGCGGAAGTGCTGAAAAAGTACGCCGTGGAAATGCTGGCGAATACGGGCCATGAAGAGATCTCCTTAAGTTCCTTAAGTTCCAGCGATTATTCCCGGCTGGACGAGCTGCTGGAATTTCTGATCGAGGAATGCGGCAGGAAGCATATCAATATTTCCCTGCCTTCGCTGCGGATCGACGCTTTTTCTCTGGATGTGATGAGCAAGGTACAGGATGTGAAGAAGAGCAGCCTCACTTTTGCGCCGGAGGCGGGCAGCCAGAGACTGCGGGATGTGATCAACAAGGGATTGACCGAAGAAGTCATTCTAAAAGGCGCAGCGCTGGCATTCGAAGGCGGCTGGACGCGGGTCAAGCTGTACTTTATGCTGGGGCTTCCCACCGAGACAGAGGAAGATATCAGGGGGATCGGCGAGCTTTCCAATAAGATCGCAGCCACCTTTTTTGAGACGGTGCCGAAGGACAGGCGTGTGAACGGCAAAGTACAGATCGTCACCAGCACTTCCTTCTTTATTCCCAAGCCTTTTACCCCCTTCCAGTGGGCGTCCATGTGCACGAAGGAGGAATTTCTGGAAAAGGCTTATCAGACGAAAAAGGGGATCATGGAGCAGCTGAACCAGAAGAGCATCAAATACAACTGGCATGAGGCGGACGTGAGTGTGCTGGAGGGTGTGTTCGCCCGGGGCGACCGCAGGATCGCGCAGGTGATCCTTGCGGCTTACAGGCGGGGCTGTCTGTTTGACTCCTGGAGCGAATATTTTAAGAATGACGTGTGGCTGCAGTGTTTCGAAGACTGTGGCGTGGATATCGGTTTCTATACGACGAGAGAGCGGGCGGACGATGAAATATTCCCCTGGGATTTTATCGACTGCGGCGTCACCAGACAATTCCTCTTAAGGGAATGGAAGAAAGCGCAGGAGGGCGTCGTGTCCCCGAACTGTCAGACGCAGTGCCAGGGGTGCGGGGCGGGCACTTTCCAGTGCGGGATCTGCCCGTAAAACCAGATCAGAAAGGCAGTTATGCATGAAGATACGAATTAAATTTTCCAAATACGGGACGATGAAATATATCGGGCATCTGGATATGATGCGCTTTTTTCAGAAAGCGATCCGGCGTGCCGGGATTGACGTAAAATACTCGGAAGGGTTCAGCCCCCATCAGATCATGTCCTTTGCGGCGCCGCTGGGAGTCGGGATGGAGAGCCGCGGGGAATATATGGACATCGAGGTGCTTTCCATGAACACCGCGCAGGAGATGAAAGAGGCGCTTAACCGGGTGATGGTGGAGGGGGTGGAGATCCTTTCCGTAAGTATTCTGCCGGATCATGCCAAAAACGCCATGGCCAGTGTGGCAGCGGCTTCCTACCTGCTGCAGAAGAAAGAAGGCGATTATCCGGTGGACGGGCTAACCGGAAAGTTGGCGGCTTTTCTGGCGCAGGATACGATTCCCTACACGAAGGAGACGAAAAAGGGCGTGGCGGAGCTGAATCTGAAGGAAGGGATTTATGAACTGGAGGCCGAAAACGGCAGCGCCATCCGTATGCTGGTAAATGCCAGCAGCAGCGGCAATATCAAGCCGGGGATGGTCATGGAGGCATTCAGCGCCTTTGCCGGGGTGGAGATTCCACCTGGTGCATACCGGATCATAAAACTGGAAACCTACATGGACCCTGCAGCAGATGATAAAGACCGGCAGGGCAGTCATAGATGGATTCCTTTGGACGCTGTCCAATAAAGTGTATCGAGAAAGCGCTTTCCTGTCTTTTGGTCAAAGGAAGCAGTATAACTAACGGACGCTGTCCGTGAAAAGTAACTTTTCGGTTGATTTTATGGAAAAAACCATTGACATTCCACCTTGTGTAAGGCTTATTCTGACAGTGTAAGGCGAAGAAATGAGGCTGTCTTTCGACAGGCCAATAGCTGACAAAGCCATGAGGTATTCAGGAACCTGGAAAAGAAAGTGTGGGGAGGCGAATTCGATGAAGATCAATGAAGTGGAACAACAGGCTGGCATCACCAAGCGAAACATCCGCTTCTATGAACAGCAGGGACTTTTGTCTCCAAAGCGTAACGGTGAGAACGGGTATCGTGATTATTCGGAAGAGGATGTAGCGGAATTGAAGAAGATCAAACTTCTCAGAAAGCTGTCTCTGCCCATCGAAGAGATCCGTAAGATCCAGAGCGGAGCACTTGTTCTGGAAGACGCCCTGATGCGTCAGGTCATCGTACTGGAGCGGGAAAAGACGGATCTGGAGGCGATGTCCAGACTCTGCCGCAGCCTCAGTGAGGAGCGCTGTCAGTATCTTACCCTTTTGCCTGAACAATATTTGGAAAGGATGGTAGAAATGGAAAAAGACGGAACAAGATTTTCAAATGTGGATAAGCAGGATGTGATCCGCAGAAAGCGCGGCTCCATTCTGGCGGCGGCAGTTTTTATTTTGATCATGGTATTCCTGATCATGATCTTCATCTGGGGCTTTCTGGAGGATCCGATCCCGGTGTGGATGGTATGTGGTTTTGTTATGATCCCCGCAGCGTTTATTCTGGGGGTAATCATATCGCTGGTGCAGCGAATCAAAGAGATTGAAGGAGGAGAAGAAGATGTTGCTCGTAAATACTGATTATATTTCAGGAAAAGAACTGGAAACTCTGGGGGTCGTGAAGGGGAATATTGTGCAGACGAAGAACTTCGGCAAGGACTTTATGGCTGGCATTAAGACCCTGGTGGGCGGTGAGATCACGCAGTATACGGAGATGCTCAACCAGGCAAGACAGATTGCCGTGAAGCGTATGGTAGACGAGGCCCAGGCCATGGGTGCGGACGCCATCGTCAATGTCCGGTATGCCTCTGCATCCGTGATGCAGGGAGCGGCGGAAGTGATCGCCTACGGCACTGCTGTAAAGTACAAATAAACATTGCGTTAGGAACGTTTTTGAGAAGTGTTTAGATGAGAGGCGGTATGGATGCAGGATAAAGCCATGCCGTCTTTTCGTATGAAAAATATTCTCAAAAAAATATATTTTTTTATAATTATGGGTAGACATTTTTCTTTTATCTGTGTTATACTTACTGCACAAAAGAGACATACATCAACCAGCAGTCGCAACAGTTACGAAAAGGCGGTGAAATAATGACAGATAATGAATTGTTGCTTGCAATATCGAGTATGATTGATCCATTGAGAGAAGATTTTAATTCTATGAAAGAAGACCTTAATTCTATGAAAAAAGATCTTAATTCTGTGAAAAATGATCTTAATTCCGTGAAAGAAGACATGCAGGAGACTAAAGAGCGTGTGAAGAAGGTCGAGCTTACCCTGGAAAACAAAGTCCTGCCCCGTTTAAACACCATAGAAGCATGCTATATTTCCACTTTTAACAGATATAAGGAACATGTGGAAACGTATGATTCCATGAAACAGGATATCCATGTTATCAAAAAGGTGGTAATGGAACACAGCGAAAGGCTACAGAAACTGGCATAGCCGTAGAATCCTGGAATACGAATTTTATAAAAGCCAGCCTGCAGCGCCACCGTTAAGCGTGCTTCCTGTACTGCATGGGCGTCATGCCGGTGGCTTTGCGGAAAGCCTGTGAAAAATAAGACTGTGACGAAAAGCCCAGCAGGTCGGAGATCTGCGCGATGGAATAGGAAGTGGATTCCAGCAGGGATTTTCCTTCCTGTATTCGTTTCTGTAACAGATAGTTGATGGGAGAGAGGCCTACATATTTCGTAAAAGTGTGCGCCAGATAGTATTTGTTCATATGCGTGAGAGCCGCCAGCGAGTCCAACGTAATCGTTTCCGAATAGTTTGCATCCAGATAGTTTTTGATCTGGGTGCATTCTCTGTTTAAGAGGCGGCTGTTGTCCGGCACGACGGACAGGCTGCCGCTTCGCAGCATAGAGATCAGCAACACCTCCAGCAGATTCTGGCAGACTGTCTCATAGTCTTCTTCCTGTCTGGAGACTTCTTCCAGCATAAGATTCAGACAGGTGCAGACGTTGGTTTTGGACACATTATATTTGCTGACTGTTCCGGAAGGCGCCTGCGCGGATTCGCCGGATCTCGCCGCGGCGATTTTCTCAAAGGCAAAGGACAACCCTTCGATTCCCAGCACGATATAGTCAAGGGGAGCGCCCGGCAGGGACTTTTCGGTGTGCCGTACATGCGGGTTGATAATGACCATGTCATTCTTTTTGACAGGGAATTCGGTATCTTCTGCGATGAAAGTGCCCTGTCCGTTCACCACATAAAAAAGCTCGCTGAAAGGGTGGGAATGCAGGAGGCTCTGCCAGTCACCCTCGTATTTGGATGTGGAGACATAAAGCAGTCTGGCCTGCCCGAAAGCGGACGGTTTTTCATTATCAATACGGTGTCTTGTATTTCCCATAAAGGCATCCCTTCCCCTAAATTATTTCGGCAGACGTAAACAGACATCATGCCCTGTGCCGGCGGCAACGGACGGTTTTGTGCGGTTGCTGCAACTATAGCAGATTTTAGATATTTTGTCCAGCAAGATATCTAAAATTTCAAACAATAATCCGATTGATTCCGGCAGCCGGATTCTCTATACTGAACATATAGGACAGCCTGCTTTGGCTTATATGAGCGGCTGCCGACGAAGAGTACAACAAATGGGGAGGGAGCAGGGTATGCTCCGGAATGGAGGAGAAGGATGGAAATGACAGGCAGATTGACACTACCCACAGATGTGGATATGGTGGAGGAAACGATTCGCTTGAAAAATGAACTGGGGGCGGATGCGCTGCGGGACTGCGACGGCACAACGATGCCGGAAGAGCTTTTGAGCCAGGACGGCAAGATCTATGCCACTTATTACACGACCAGAAAAGATAACGACTGGGCAATGCAGAATCCGGAGGAGGTCCAGCAGGAATATCTGATCAGCGACCGCCTGACGGCAAAAGGAACCGAGCTTCGCATCGAGCTTATGAAGGGATTCCATACCCAGCAGCTTAAGGTGAACACCATAGATTCCCCGAAGCGCTGGTGGGAAGTCATCGACAGAACGACCGGGAAAGTGGTGCCCACCGATCAATGGGAGTATGACGAAGCCACCGGAGAAGTGGTGATCGAATCGATCCCCTATCATCAGTACACGGTCAGCTTTCTGGCGTTTCTGATCTGGGATCCGGTACATATGTACAATTTTATCACCAATGACTGGAAGGATGCTCCTCACCAGCTGACTTTTGATGTCAGACAGCCCAAGACCCAGGTCTATGTGAAAGAGAAACTTAAGAAATGGTGTGAGGACAACCCGCACGTGGATGTGGTGCGCTTCACCACCTTTTTCCATCAGTTTACATTGACCTTTGACGACCAGAAGCGGGAGAAATTCGTGGAGTGGTTCGGCTACAGCGCCAGCGTCAGCCCCTATATTCTGGAGCAGTTTGAGAAATGGGCAGGCTATAAGTTCCGGCCGGAATTCATCGTAGATCAGGGATATCACAATTCCATTTTCCGCGTGCCCTCGAAAGAATTTAAGGACTTTATCGAGTTCCAGCAGATCGAGGTGTCGAAGCTGGCGAAGGAACTGGTGGACATCGTGCACAGCTACGGCAAGGAAGCCATGATGTTCCTTGGTGATCACTGGATCGGGACAGAGCCTTTCGGCAAATATTTTGCGAACATCGGTCTGGATGCCGTGGTCGGTTCCGTAGGCGACGGCGTGACGCTGCGGATGATCTCCGATATCAAAGGCGTGAACTATACGGAAGGACGGCTGCTTCCTTATTTCTTCCCGGATGTCTTTACCGAGGGCGGAGACCCCATCGGCGAGGCGCAGGATAATTGGATGAAAGCGAGAAGAGCGATTCTTCGTTCCCCGCTTGACAGAATCGGATACGGTGGTTATCTGAAGCTGGCTGCCAACTGGCCGGGATTTATCGACCAAGTCAGTCAAGTGGTTGGCGAGTTTCGGCAGATTCATGAGAATATGCAGGGAACGCAGGCTTACAGGGCTCCTTTCAAAGTCGCTATCCTGAACTGCTGGGGCAATCTCAGAAGATGGATGGCCAATCAGGTGCACCACGCATTGTGGTACAGAGAGATTTATTCTTATGTGGGCGTGATCGAGTGTCTGAGCGGTATGCCCATCGACGTGGAATTTATCACATTCGATCAGATCAGGGAAGGAATCGATCCGGCGATCAAAGTGATCATCAATGCCGGTGATGCTTACACTTCCTGGAGCGGCGCGGAGAACTGGAAGGATGAGCAGGTGGTATGCGCTATCCGCAGATTCGTGGATGAGGGCGGCGGCTTTATCGGTGTGGGTGAACCCAGCGCCTGCCAGTATCAGGGACGGTATTTCCAGTTAAGTGATGTGCTGGGCGTAGACAGAGAGCTGGGCTTTTCCATGAGCACGGATAAGTACAATGAGCTGAATCCGGAGCATTTTATCCTGGAGGATACGCCGGGTGAGATCAACTTCGGCGAAGGCAAGAGCCGCATCTATGCCCAGGGCGAACATTACCAGATCCTGAATATGGACGGTAAGTACAGCCGTCTGGTTGTCAACGAGTACGGCAAAGGACGCAGCGTCTACTTCACGGGCCTGCCTTATTCCCCGCAGAACTGCCGGATCCTGCTGCGCGCCATCTACTATGCGGCCCACCAGGAAGCGGAGATGATGAAGTATTATGTGACAAATATGGATACGGAGCTGGCTGTGTTCGAGAAGACAGGCAAAATCGCCGTCATCAATAACTCCAAAGAGCCGAAACAGACCGATCTGTATGTGCATGGCAAGCTGCAGGAGCATCTTGATCTGAAACCGATGGAGATGCGCTGGGTGGATATCAGGGCCTGATGTGCTGACTCTTTGTGAAAATAAATAATTAGGTATAGATTTTCTACTAAAAACTTGGTAAAATATAACATATAGTTGGATGGGTCGCGGAATAAGTGAATGCGGACTGCAATAGACCTGCCAAGGAAAAGGAGGAATTTTTATGCAGAGTAAAGCTGAAAAAATCAGATCAAAAGATCATCCTGACGTTGCCCTTAAGGTAATCCCGGGACATTTTGTGACACCGAATTCCCATGTAAATTATTTTCTGGATATGACTACCTTGAAGTGCAGGCTCAGTGAGGCATCTGCGGCAGCCAAAGCCCTCAGCGGACAGATTTCGGCGACCACCGTTGTGGATACCATCGTGTGTCTGGACGGTTGCGAGACGATCGGCGCATTTTTGGCAGAAGATTTGACCAGGGCGGGTATTTATTCCATGAACTCCCACAATACGATCTACATCGTAACGCCGGAATACGTGAACTCCGGACATCTTGTTGTCAGAGAGAATATGGTTCCCATGATCCGGGACAAGAACATACTCCTGCTTCTGGCATCCGCGACGACAGGCCAGACCATCGTGAAGGCAGTGCAGGCGCTCAAATATTATGGGGCGAAGTTCAGCGGGATCAGCGCCATCTTCAGCGCGGCCAACAGCGTGCTCGGTATGCCGATCCACTCCCTGTTCACCACGGCGGATATCCCGGAATATAAGACCTACAGTCCGGAAGGCTGCTCCATGTGCAGAGACGGGAAGAAGATCGACGCCTTTGCGAATGCATACGGGTATTCTATCGTAGATTAACCGGAAGAAGATCAGGAAGAACAGGCGGAACGCTTGGATCCGGGATATCGGCACGGTACGATTGCAACTATCCGGACCCGACAGATTTAAGACTATTGATACAATGATATAAAGAAGAGAGTGAATGGATGAAGGTTCATTTGCTCTCTTCCTTGTCTGCTTTTGAGCAGAATGCCGGTATTAAAAAATAAGGAGTAACGGGCAAATATAAGATGACAACCAAAGGCAAGATTCTGATCGTAAAACTTCATAACAGATTATGTTCCCTGCTGATCCGGGATAACCGGATCCTTTCCATACAGGTGCAGAAGCCAAATGACCATGCGGTAGGCAATATCTATATCGGCAGGGTACAGAACATTTCGGAAAATATCGGGGCGGCTTTCGTGAATCTGGGGCAGGGGTATCTTACCTTTCTGCCGCTTGCGGAAACCGGAAGCGCGGTCGTTACGAACCGCATCTATAACGGAAAGTTGAAGGTACAGGACGAGATTCTTGTGCAGATCGTCAGAGAACCCATGAAGACCAAGCAGGCCGGCGTGACGGCCAATTTGTCTTTGTCCGGCAATTATGTGGTGGTGAAGAATAACGGCGGTAAGAAAGTGCCCATACAGGTGTCGTCCAAACTGAACCGGAAGCAGAAGAACCGGTTTACGGCCCTGGAAGCGCTGCAGGAGATCGGCAGTCACTGTCAGGTGGTGGTCCGCACCAATGCCGGCGGTCTTAAAGAAGAGACGCCGCTGATCGAAGAAGCGGCAGCGCTGGCCGGGAAACTGGCCCATATCATGGAGATTGCGGACAAGCGCACCTGTTACAGCTGTCTGCACACGGCAGCGCCGGATTATCTGCGTTTCATCCAGAATGCCTACACCGCGGAATATGATGAGATCGTGACCGACCTGCCGGAAGTGTATACGATCCTGCAGGAAGACCTGCCGAAGATGTCTCTGTCGGTTCCGGTCCGTCTCTACGAAGACGATCTGCTCCCGCTGTACAAACTGTATGCGGCAGAGACCCGTCTACAGGAACTTCTGGACAAAAAAGTGTGGTTGAAATCCGGCGGTTATCTGGTCATAGAGCCCACGGAGGCGCTTGTCTCCATTGACGTCAACACCGGAAAATGTGAGCGGGGACAGGACAAAGAGGCGACCGCCTTTGCAGTCAATCTGGAGGCCGCCGAGATGATCGCCCTGCAGCTGCGGGCGCGCAACCTCTCCGGCATAATCCTCGTTGATTTTATCAACATGAAAGACAAGGACCGGGAACAGAACTTGATAGAGCATATGCGCAGCCTGCTGCACAGAGACAGCATTCCCGCCGATGTGGTGGACATGACAGGGCTTGGATTGATGGAGATCACACGCAAGAAGGTGATGCCCAGTCTTGCCGAGCAGATGCGGCAGACCTGATTTGATTTCCACTGCCAGCTGTTGCCAAAACCATATGCGAAAGCCTTTGCAGAGCCGAAAGAGAAATTTTCAGTGTCATGATAGAATATGAATTCGACTGTTAATGCTCTTGTAGCCAGGGAATAAAAAGGAGCATTGTATGGGACGTATTGAAATTTTTGAGATGAAACCTGGATATATTGAAGAGACAAGAAAGATAAGAGTCTATCTTCCGGATAATTATGAAAGTACAGCCATAAGCTATCCCGTCGTTTACATGCACGATGCCCAGAATCTTTATGTGGATGAAGACGCTTTCGGTAACTGCTCGTGGGGTGTCAGTAAGACGCTTGAGAGTATGGAAGCATACGGCGGTTTTGACGGACTTATTGTCGTCGGCATTGACAATTGCGGTGAAAGAAGATTTGAAGATTATTCGCCCTGGAAGAACACGATCGACCATGCCGGTTTCAGGAAAGAGACCAGAGGCGGTGACGGCGCTCAGTACGCACGATTTATAGTCAATGATCTGAAACCGAAGATCGATCAATGTTATCGAACGCATTCCGATAAAGGCCATACTGCCATCTGCGGCAGTTCCATGGGTGGCCTGATCTCTGCATACATGGCCGCTGCCTGGCCGGAAATCTTTGGCTGTGCCGGAATCTTCTCCATTGCATCCTGGTTTGCCGCCGAAGCGTTTGAGCGGTTTATTATGGACAGTCAGTTCGGAAAAGAACAGCGCTTTTTTATTCAGGTAGGAACCGCAGAGACCGTATGCCCGGAGGAAGCCGATATGCCTCAGTTATTCATTGACATGACAATGAAGTACGTACATATGCTTTTGGAGAAAGGCGTTCCCTATTCTGACATATGCCTTAAACTGGATGCCGGCGGTGAGCATTGTGAGAAGGTCTGGAGAAAATACATGCAGGAATTTTTTGAGTTTTTTACCAGAATGCCATGATTACTTTTCTACTTCCCAGTCCGCTGACCAGTGTGATGTTTAATCTGCCGAAGAACATAACACGAGCAGACTTATTTAAAGAACAGGGAGACGTTTGTGTACAAGGATATTATCCATGAAAATCGCAATTGGCAGATGCCCGTACTTCGGGACATGTTGAAGATATCTCTTCCCTTTGCTATAATAAAAAAGACGAAAGAACTGCGCAATGCCGTTTTCTGCATGTGTAGACGAATATCCTGGAAGCTCAGCGTTGGATATAGAAAGAAAGGGTGACAGAATTTCATGGAACTTTTGAAACTGGAAAAAATAAAAGACGGAAGATATCTGAAAAATTATGAACTGACCTATCGCAATAAGGCAGGCAAAGAGAAGAAATATGAGATTGTCAGCCGCAGCGAGATTGCCGGGCCGGAAGCCATTGGCAAACGGGTCAGCGGCGTCTCCATCGTGGCCTATCACGAAGATAAAATGCTGCTGCTTCGGGAATTTCGCATGGGTGTGAACCGCTTTGTGTATAACCTGTGCGCCGGAATGCTGGAAGAAGGTGAATCTTTAGAAGAGTGCATCCAGCGGGAACTCTACGAGGAGACGGGACTGTCCGTGGGGAAGATCCGGGCCGTTCTGCCGCCGTCCTTCGCGGCAGTGGCTTTCTCTGACGTGAAGACACAGATCGCTTTTGTCGAGGTGGACGGGACTTTCGAAGACCACACCTCCGAAAATGAACAGATTACCGCCGGATTCTATACGAAAGAACAGGTGAGGGAGCTGCTGGAAACCGAAGAGTTCAGTTCCAGGGCACAGATCGCGGCGTATTTTTTTACCATAGCATAGCAGAGGCGCAGAAAGAGGAAAGTACATGGACCGAGACATTCTTTTTAAGACAGATGAATTTATATTTTCATACAGAGTAGGCGGATTGCTGATCAGAAACGATAAAATACTGCTGCAAAAACCCAGGAATGATTATCACTCGATTATCGGGGGCCATGTATCCTGCTTTGAAACAACTGCTGAAACATTGAAGCGGGAATTTGAAGAAGAAATTCATGCAGAAATAGGAATAGACCGCTTATTTGCCGTCGGTGAAATATTTTTTCACTGGGGACAAAAACCATGCCACCAAATCTGTATGTATTATAAAGTTCATCTGATGAATGAGCAGGATATCCCATTAGACGGGATTTTCCACGGATATGATGTTTTGGATCACGAAAGGATTGATTTGGATTTTTGCTGGGTTCCGTTGGAAAGATTAAAGAATGGATTAAAGGTATATCCACTGGAGTTGATACCGCATATTTTGAATGACAGTAACGAAATCGTACATTTTGTCTCGAAATAAAACAGTAATTATTCTGGGAGCAAAAGAAAATGCAGATAATCGAGGTCGTTTATTCACCTCTTTGCGAGGCCACCGGTGCAATGATCGGGATGCTGAGACAATGGCTTGAAGGAACAGATGTGCAGATCAGGCTGTTTTCATTTGACCACTGTCCGCAGAGATTAAAGAGTAAGTTTAAAAAGGGAGAAAACTGCTTTATTGACATTTTTTATTGTGAAAACAGGATTGATTCTGTTCCGCTGCATTGTGACAGAATATATGAAAGTTTAGGCATTCAGTCATCGGTCAAACAGAAAGTTGATAAAGAGGTAATGACATTTCCTGCAATTACAAGCCTGCAGTTGAACAATGCATTCAGATCCGGAGAAATCTCTTTCCATCCGATCAACCAGGAGAATTACATGGAAGAGATGACAATGTGCCTGTGTAATTACCCGTTTGGAAATCCGCCCGAACAATTTCACAAAGAGTGCATGGAGATAAAATCGCAGGTATTTTCCGAAATCTGGAGCAGGGAAAAGACAGCCGGCGTCTATGCAAAATACAAAGACTCCGTCATTGGATTACTGGAAGTAATGCCCCGGGAGATTTTGAGAAAATATGGTTACATGACAGGCACAACAGGAGATGACAGCACATATCTGTCGATCGGCTGTTATGAAGTAGGTTATGGTATTCCACGGATTGATATGATCGATCTGCTGATGCAGCAGCTTACAGAAGTATTCCCGCTGTTTAGCCGCAAACGGATTGAAGGAATTGGAATTTATGATTGGGCCGATGGTTTTAATCCATATTGGGTTTATGAAAAATATGGGTTTAGAGAAATGGAGAAATTAGCAGAAAATACAGTCGTGATGTCCAAAACGATAAATGAGGAGAAAACAGGTCCGGTATTATGAAAGGATTTGGTCACACTCTGATTACTCCTGATCAGATAACGATTGCAGAATACTACTTTAAGGACTGTGGAAGCATAGTCCTTAAAGTATTTTATCAGGGAAATATATTATTTTCCGAAAAACACTTGACTGTAAACCCTGTTTATACCTTATTTTCATGGTCAGAATAGATGCATTAGAACAATAACGCGGCAACCGGATGCGGATAATGCAACTGCAACCAATACCAAAAGGAGACAGACCGAATGAACAGTAAGGAAGTAGAAGAAAAAACAGGATTGGCACGCTCCAACATACGTTTTTATGAAAAGGAAAATCTGATCTCACCGGCAAGAAACGATTCGAACGGTTATCGGGAATATTCGGAGCAGGATGTGGAAGATATCAAGAAGATTGCCTGTCTGCGGACGCTTGGCATATCTATTGAAGAGATACGGCAGGTGATAACAGGAGAAAACACACTGTCTGCAGCGCTCAGGAAGCGGAGCAGACAGCTGGAGGGCCAGATCACCGAGCTCCACATGGCAAAGGCGCTGTGCGATAAGATGCTCAACGACACAAACATAAGTTATGAAAAACTGCAGGTAGAGCAGTATGTGACGAAGATACCGGAATATTGGTCCGAACAGGAGAATCAGAAAGTTTTCAAACTGGATTCCGTCAGTTTTCTTTATCTGTGGGGCAGCTTCTTCGTCTGGGGCGTCATCACCGTATTGTGTCTGTTGGTCAGTTTATTGTCTTATGGAAAGCTACCGCAGGAGATTCCGGTACAGTGGAGCGGGGACACAGTCGTTTCTCTGGCAGACAGGAAGATTATTTTTGTCTTTCCCGCCGTGTGTATCGTAATCCGTTATCTTGTGAGGCCATCCCTTTATACGAAAACGCGGATGTTTTATTATTATGGCGAAATACTGGCAGAATATCTGACCAATTATCTGTGCTTTGTCCTGTTGTCTATACAGATATTTACGATCCTGTTTCTCCATGACATAGTCGAAAGCGTTCTGTCAGTGCTGATCCTGGATACGGCTGTCCTGATCGGTCTTTTGATCACGGGCTTACTGAAAGACAGCCGACCGAAAAAAACTTGACAAATCGCAGGTGAAATGCCTATGCTGTATTTGCCGGTGTCCGTTGGTATCCGTTCCTGCTGGGAATGGCGGCGGATTCCGGTAAATATTGTGTAAAGGGTGAAGACAGATGAAAAATGACAGCAGAGGAAGAAACGGACAACGGAAAGAATGGAAAGTGTGGAAAGACGGTAAAAGCTGCAAAAGCAGCAGCAAGAAGCTGGTTTTGATGGCGACATCGCTGATGACGGTCTGGATCATGCTGCTTTCAGGTTGTGCAGCTTTTGACGGTACACAAAAGGAGCAGAGCGGTCCACAGACCGGGACTGCTGACGAGAACACAGACCTTACAGGCGGCGGTCAGTCGATCACGGACATAGACAACGGTGGTCAGACATCCGCTGCGGCGTCACAGGATTTGGGCGCCATGACAGAAGGCACCCAAACATCGGCAGGAAGTCAGGATGCTGCCGCAGCAGACGATCAGCCCGGAGATGACACGGAGCAGACAGAAAGCACAGCCGAACCGGATCCCACAGATACAGCCGCGGCCATCGGAACCCTGTATGAACAGTTTTTGAGAAATGAAGTATCGGCAGCTGTCAGCAGCAGTTTTCCGGAAGTGGACTACCCGAATCCCGTGATAGAGAAAGGCAAATCCTATACACTGGCTGAACTTAAGGAGCGGATATCTTCTTATTTTCTGGATCCGGAATTCAGCAATAAGACAGTTTGTGATTATGTACAGTATGCCTACGTGAACAGTGCAGACAGCACCGGGGCACGGCAGCTTCTTGTCAAATTTGTGGGATTGAATATCTATGCACCGGATGATGACAGCTATGCGGTAGTTGTTATCAGTGAAAACGACGGACAGTTGTATGTGACCGCAGAGTATGAATGCTGGGCCAGGAGCGCAACTTCCATTTACAGCAACGGGGTGATCGACAGTTACGGTTCCTCCGGAGCAGGAGACCATATGGGCGGAACAGACATACTTATGTCCGACGGGACTGTCGCATCCGTCTACTATGCGGAAGACCTTGCGGGACAGTGGACCGGCAGCGTGAACCAGACCATATATAACGAAGTCTTCGGAATGGATACAGATCCGGGCAGTTTTATTGTCGCGATCTGTACGGTGGGCGAAGAAAAATATTACCGTTACGATATGTCTGAATGTACGGAAGAGCAGAAAGTACTGTGCGAGACCTATGTCAACAGGTGCCGTGACGAGCAGGGGATCGTCTGGATTACGGAGGATGAGGTGCTGGGCGCTGTCAGAGAAAGATGTGCCATCCTGGGGATCAGCTATGAGACCATACAGCAAAAGCCGGAACCTGTCTGGAATAATGTGGAATAAAATTTCTGTTTTGGGTTGTGAATTTCAATAATTTTATTGACAAATATCCCCAAACCGGTTATGATACATGAGTATGCCGCGCAGCGAGGTAGAAGTATGCCCATCCGGCGTCACCGAAGCTGGCGAGTAAATGAACTTTTGTTCATGAATAGGAGGTGCCATATGTACGCAATTATCGCAACAGGTGGAAAGCAGTACAAAGTTTCCGAAGGAGATGTCATCAAAGTTGAGAAACTGGATGCCGAAGTAGGAACCGCTGTTACATTTGACCAGGTTATAGCTGTCAGCGATCAGGGACTTAAGGTTGCAGGGGATGTTGAGAACGCAACTGTTACCGGAACCGTTATGGATCAGGGTAAGTACCGCAAAGTGATCGTATACAAGTACAAGAGAAAGACCGGCTATCACAAGAAAAATGGTCACAGACAAGCATACACTCAGGTAAAGATTGACAAAATAAATGCATAATCATCGGCATTGATTTATTTTTCAGGACATAAGAGTTGTGCGAAGGTGTGAGATGATACAGATCACATTTCATAAAACGAGGACAGGGGACTATCAGGGGTTTACATGCAGCGGACATGCAGGATATGCCGCTTACGGAGAAGATATCGTATGTGCTGCGGTCTCGGCGCTGGTCATCAATACCATCAACTCTCTGGATGAGATCACGGGAGAGGAGATGGAGGTTACAGCGGAGGAGAACAGCGGCTTAATCCGGTGTTTTTTTGCCAGACAGCCTCTGAAAGAGACTTCCAGGGTACTCATGGATTCTCTTGTGCTCGGTTTGACCCGTATCGAAGAGCAGTACGGGAAGAAACATTGCAGACTGCATTTTAAGGAGGTGTAATACCATGTTGAATATGAACCTTCAGTTTTTTGCACATAAGAAGGGTGTTGGTTCCACTAAGAACGGCAGAGATTCTGAGGCTAAGAGACTCGGCGCCAAGAGAGCTGACGGACAGTTTGTGAAAGCAGGCAATATCTTATACAGACAGCGCGGAACGAAGATTCATCCCGGCGTTAACGTAGGAAGAGGCGGAGATGATACATTATTTGCGCTTGTTGACGGTGTGCTTCGCTTTGAGAGAAGAGGAAGAGACAAGAAACAGGCTTCCGTATATCCTGTAGAGAAATAATAGGATTGATTCAGGCTTCAGGCATTGTCCATCGTTGGCCACAGTGATGGACTGTGTTTGAAGCCTTTTTTCAAGTTAAAGTATTTTAGTGTTCAGGAGAAAACTATGTTTGCAGATCGTGCGAGGATTTTTGTAAAAAGCGGCAAAGGCGGCGATGGCCATGTGTCTTTCCGCAGAGAGAAATATGTGCCAAACGGCGGGCCTGACGGCGGTGACGGCGGCGACGGCGGCAGCGTGTATTTTGTCGTGGACGAGGGACTCAATACCCTCACCGATTTTCGGAATGTGCGCAAATATGCGGCCGGAAACGGCGAGAACGGCAATAAGCGCAACTGCAGCGGCAAGAAAGGCGAAGATATCTTCATCAAAGTGCCGGAAGGCACGGTGGTCAGAGAATTTGAAAGCGGCAAGGTCATAACCGATATGTCCGGAGACAACCGCAGATTTCTGCTGTTAAGCGGCGGCAAAGGCGGCAACGGCAACCAGCACTATGCGACCAGCACCATGCAGGCGCCGAAATACGCACAGCCGGGACAGCCGGCGCAGGAGCTGGAACTGCTTTTGGAGCTGAAGGTGATCGCAGATGTCGGGCTGGTCGGTTTTCCCAATGTAGGGAAGTCCACCCTGCTTTCCAGGGTGACCAATGCACGGCCGAAGATTGCGAATTATCATTTTACGACCCTGAATCCCAATCTGGGGGTGGTGGATCTGGAAGATGCCAAAGGCTTTGTGATCGCTGATATTCCGGGTCTGATCGAGGGTGCTTCCGAGGGCGTCGGGCTGGGACACGAATTTCTGCGCCATATAGAACGCACAAAACTGATCCTGCATATTGTTGATGCTGCATCCACGGAAGGACGCGATCCGGTGGAGGATATCTATGCGATCAACAAAGAGCTGGAAGCGTACAATACAGAGATTGCGAAGCGGCCGCAGATCATCGCCGCCAACAAGATCGACATGATCTATGCGGAGGATGATCCGATATCCAGGATCAAAGCGGAATTTGAACCGAAGGGTATTCCGGTCTATGCCATATCTGCCTTCAGCGGACAGGGCCTGCGTGAGCTTCTGTATGATATTAATAACCGTCTGGAACAGATGGACGCGAAGCCGGTGATATTTGAACAGGAATTTTTCCCGGAATATCATTTTGATATGAGCAGCGAGCCCTTCACCGTGGTCTATAACGAGGCGGAAGATGCCTATGTGGTGGAAGGACCCAGAATCGAGAAAATGCTGTCCTACACGAATCTGGAATCCGAGAAGGGCTTTAAATTCTTTCAGGATTTCCTTAAGTCCAACGGCATTCTCGACCAGCTGGAGGCACTCGGCATCGAAGAGGGCGATACGGTGCGGATGTACGGGCTTTCCTTTGATTATTACAGGTGATCAGTTTTTGCGTTACCAATTTGATAACAGGTACTTAAACATTGGTTACTTGATATTATAGTAAATTTACATCATGCTCAACCTGCCGTCGGGCGGGCCGCATGGCCATCCATGCTGTGAA
>OFFG01000021.1_pt1 | contig 147920 bp, 116 predicted proteins | sample 1521331 | NCBI WGS metagenome assembly OFFG01 (sample SAMEA3504129, study PRJEB24116) | mouse gut metagenome | biome: mouse gut; feature: mouse-associated habitat; material: faeces | place: Denmark | collected 2011 | reverse complement strand
TCAACTGCGAGTTTGTGCCGGAGCCACAAACTCGGGATTGCAGAGCCAAATTTGAGATTTGGCTCGCAGCCTTCGCAATAAACTGCTTCGGCATGGAGGTAAAAATGGTTCAACATGATAAATTACAACAGACATTGATGCATCTGGTTATGATCCTTTTGGTATTGTGCTGTGTGCTCCCATTTATGCTGATGGTCATAGCGTCTTTTACAGAGGAAGCCACGTTGACAAGGAACGGGTACAGTTTTTTTCCGGAGGTGCTGAGCCTGGAGACATACCGCTATATCATCAGGAGCGCCAGTACTATTTTCAGGGGATACTTTATGACGATCTTCGTTACGGTGATCGGGACGGGATGTAATCTGTTGTTGACGATCCTGTTTGCGTATCCGCTTTCGAGACGTGATCTTCCCTACCGTGGGTTCTTATCCTTCTTCCTGTTCTTTACCATGCTGTTTAACGGAGGATTGGTGCCTACCTATATGATGTATGCGAACACGTTTCATATCAAGAATACGATATTTGCATTGATCGTGCCGTCGTTGATGATGAATGCATTCTATGTCATTATGATGCGCTCTTTCTTTTCATCCAGTATACCGGATTCCCTGATTGAGGCTGCCAGGCTGGACGGAGCAAGCGAGATCAAGATTCTGGCGCGGGTCATTCTGCCACTCTCCAAACCGATGGTGGTCACACTGGTCCTGATGGTCGGATTAGGATATTGGAATGACTGGATGAATGGGTTATACTATGTGACAGAACAGAAACTTTATACAATTCAGATGATCTTAAACAATATGATCAACAATATCGAATTTCTGACGAGGAATGCCAGTATGCTGGGAACGGCAGCTTCCAATATGAAGATTCCGCAGGTCGGTATCCGCATGGGGATTGCGGTGATCGCGGTATTGCCCATTCTTATCATCTATCCTTTCCTGCAGAAATATTTCGTTAAGGGTATCGTGATCGGCGGCGTCAAGGGATAGCGGACAGACAGGAGGGGAAATATATGTATCATTCGATCAGACCGGGTCAGGTGTGGCTCGATACGGAAGGCAAAAGGATTCAGGCGCATGGCGGTTCCGTCATGTACCTGGACGGCACTTATTATTTCTATGGGGAGAATAAGGAGAAGACGGACGGTAAGAACGGCATCTGGCATTGGGGTGTGCGCTGTTATTCCTCCAAAGATCTGTATAACTGGAAGGATGAGGGACTGATCATTGCGCCGGAACCGGAGAACCCCGCTTCCTCGCTCCATCCTGCGTCCTGCATGGACAGGCCTCATATCATCTACAACGCGAGAACGAAAAAGTACGTATGCTGGTTAAAGATCATGAACCGGGACCAGACTCAGACGGAGACCGTACTTACGGCCGATCATATTCTTGGTCCCTACACGAAGGTGCGGGAGGGGCTGCGGCCCTGCGGCATGAGCGCCGGGGATTTTGACCTTGCGGTGGCGCAGGATGGGAAGGCTTATTACTATTTTGAGCGGGTGCACAGCGAGACTATATGCGCGGATCTCACGGAAGACTATACGGATGTCACCGGATACTACAGCACCCATTTTCCGCATCCGCATCCTCCCTATGTGCGGGAGGCGACGGCACATTTCATGCGCAGAGGCCGACATTATCTGATCACTTCGGGAACCACCGGTTATCTGCCCAATCCTTCGGAAGCTGCGGTTGCTGATACCTGGCACGGCCCGTACAGGGTGCTGGGAAATCCCCATCCGGGGGATGAGAGCAATACGTCTTTCCATTCGCAGATCTCGTCGGTGTTCCGGGTACCGGGGAAGAAGGATCTGTACATAGCCTGTGCCGACCGCTGGGTGCCGGATGAGATGGATCTGGACTATGAGACCTACCGCAGATTCTTTGAACTGGCATTTCATCCGGACGAGAAGGAACGGGAAAAGGTGAAAGATCTGAACATGGATCCGCGCATCGTACAGGATACCGGAAGGAATATATCCATCGCGGATTATGTATGGCTGCCGCTGCGCTTTGAGGGCGAGATGCCTTATATTGACTGGCGGGATGAGTGGCGGATCGAGGAGTATGAATGAGAAGGTATTCGTGACTGCTGTCATGACTGGGGGCAGTATCCGGTATCAGGAAATGGAGTAAGGATTGGCAGAGACGGCACGGGAAAGAATGTCGAGGGTGGATATGGGCGGGAGCAGGCACGCAGCGGGCAGGATGTTCGGATTAAAGCAGCATATATTTGGTTTTCTGGCAGCATTTATCGTGGTGATCCTGCTGCTGCTGGGTATATTTCTGGCAGTTATGGTCGGTTCTTACCAGAGAAAGCAGAATCAGGGCCGTCTGGAAGAGCTGGAAGCATACGGGGAAACGCTGGAGGAGAGTATCGGCCGGCTGCATGACGTCGTAGGTTCCATCTATTCCGTGAGCAGCGCTTTTCAGGGCATCTGCAGCTACCGGACAGAGGCGGAGAAGTGCGGCTATATCCAGGAACTGATGAGTGTTCTGCAGGTACAGGTAAGATCGAACCGTTATCTGAGCGCGCTTGTTGTGAACTATGACTATGGAGAGGGTGTGCTGTACTATATTGACGGCATGCTGGATTACGGAGATACGAAAATGCTCTGGAGTACCGGGAAGACGATCATGGAGGGCAGCATGGGAAGCTCACTGGAGGATGCTGCCTTTTCTTACACAAAGCTGGTGCAGGAGGCGGAGCATGCTCTGTTATATTCCGTCATCATGAAAAAGAAAAGCGCCCTGATCAGTGGGAGTGTGAGGCTGAATCAGGGACTGCCGGAAGAGTTGGAGGAAGCGGCGTCCTACGGAATCGTCTATGAAGGCGAATTCTACCGGACAGGCGGGCAGGAGGCCGGACTTACCAGGGAGGATTGCATTGGGCTGTGCCAGGGAAGAAACCGGGTCGGGGACAAATTTGTCTATCTGCACCGTCTGGATGCGGAGGATATGGCGGTGGCGGAGATCCTGCCCCGCAGTCTCTGGCTGTATGTGCATCCCTGGCATATTCTGCTGATGGTGTTGATGCTGCTGTTGACAGTCTGGCTTCTGCTGCTGTACCGTTTTATCTATAAGCAGCTTTCGGAGCCTTTAGCGGATATGACGCGGACGCTTATGGATATCAGGAAAGGTGACTGGGAGGTGAATTTCACCGCGCCCAACAGGATCACGGAGATTGAAAGTGTCAGGCAGACCGTACAGCTGATGCTGAAAGAACTGGGACAATATAAGATCAGGACTTATGAAGAGCAGCTGGCCAGGCAGAAGACGATACTTCAGTTCCTGCAGCTGCAGCTGGCGCCGCATTTCTATACCAATTGCCTGAAGAACATTTACTACATGCTGATGATGCAGGAATACGAGAGCGCGGAGCAGTTTCTGCTGCGACTGTCCAGACACCTGCGTTATCTCCTGCAAAAGGATGTGACGTTAGTGATGGTGGAGACGGAGAAGGAATTTGTGGAGAACTATATCGGCATGCAGAAACTGCTTTCGTCCCGGCCGGTCACCTGCAGTATGGCGGTGGAGCGGGCGGCGCGGGAAGAGGAGATTCCGATCCTGGCAATCCAGACTTTTGTGGAAAACTTGGTCAAGTATACGGTGGCGGACAGGGAGCGGCCGTTGGAGATCCAGGTGCAGGTGAAAGTGATCCGAATGGAACAGGGAAGATGTCTTGCCCTGACCGTGAGTGACAACGGCCCGGGCTATTCGGACTCGCTGCTGCCTCTTTTAAACCAGAAGAGTGAGGAAATTCCGGCCAAAGAATTCGGGGTAGGTATCCTGAATCTTCTAAGCCGTCTGCGGATTCATTATGGCACGTCGGCAGACTGGCATTTTGACAATCAGGACGGCGCTGTCAGTGAGTTGCGCCTGCCGCTGCAGGAATAAGAACAGAGGAAGGAACTGTGATGAAGATATTGCTTGTGGACGACCAGGAGAGGATCATAAAGGCAATGGAGCGGCTGGTGGACTGGGAGCGGCTGGGGATCGATCAGGTGTATACGGCGGGCAGTGCGGCGGACGCCCGAAAGATCCTGGAGGAGTGTCCGATAGATATCATGCTGACAGACATTGAGATGCCGGGGGAGGACGGTATCTGCCTGCAGAAATGGCAGATGGAGCACTACCCGCATATTCTCTGTGTCTTTCTAACTTCTCATGCTGATTTTTCCTATGCGAGGGAGGCAATCCACAACGGCGCCTTTGATTATATACTGCAGCCGGCCGAAATCCCGGAGATCGAAGAGGTGATCCGGCGCTGCATAGAACAGATGAAGATACGTAACCGCATCATGGAGCAGCATGGCAGTTTCGAGGAAGAGGTGCCGGAGGAACTTACTATGCCGGAGGCGGCTTCCTGGGGAAAATGGATGGTGCGGAAGGACTCGGTGCTGGTGAAAAATCAGATCGTTAACCTGCTTCATTATGCCGGGCGGGAAGGGTATCTCACGGACGGATACAGGCAGCGGATCATCCGCAGATTCCTGGAGGCCTGTTCGATCGCCTGTTATGCGCAGGATAAGACGCTGGAGGATCTGTTTACGAGGAGTTTTACTTATGAGAAGATGCTGCATTCCTATGCGGCCGATGAAGAACTGTGCAGAGGCGTGGACTTCTGTCTCAGACAGTATCATAGAATCATTGTGGAGAAGGAGGGGGACGAGATGCCTTACACTGCCCGTGAGCGTATCCAGGATATTCTCCACTATCTGGAGGAGAATATGGAACGGATGATCTCGAGGCGGGAAGCGGCCAAATATGTATTTCTCAACGAGGATTACTTCTCGCGCATGTTTCGGAAGGAGATGGGAATCGGCTACAAGGAGTATGTCCTGAAACAGAAGATGGATTATGCGAAGAAGCTGCTTCAGAATACAGATCTGCCGGTCACGCTGATCGCTTCTAAGGTCGGATATGATAATTTCACTAACTTCACGCAGATGTTCCGCAAGTATACCGGGGAGACGCCCTCAGAACATCGGAAGAATCACTGAAAATGACACCTATTATCCATTTTTTGCATAGGCATGATACAGAAAGACTGTTATGCTGTGTAATATATAAAGAGTAAATTTGCCTGGCAGATTTTTATATCATAAAAAGAAGAACAAAATTGCAGAAAGACGAGAGAGGAAAGAGAATGGAACAAGTCACTCAATACGGTATTTATGAAAAGGAAATGGACAAGTATCTGGACAGCACTCTGACACCGGCCGAGCGGGCGGCGGACTTGTTGAGCAGGATGACATTGGAGGAAAAAATGGCACAGGTGAACTGTGTGCTGGTACCGGCAGGCAGGGAGGAAGAGATCAGGCAACGCTGCAGATATGGAATCGGGGAGGTTTCCACGCTGGAGGTGCGGATGTTGGGCAGTGCAAAGGAGGCCGCTGCTTTTCAACGGAAAGTACAGGCCATGGTGATGGAAAACAGTCCTCATCGTATTCCGGCGATCTTTCATATGGAAGGACTGTGCGGCGCCTTTATTCAGGATGCCACGAGTTTTCCTTCCGGGATCGGCAGGGCTTCCTCCTGGGATCCGGCCTTAGAAGAGCGGATCGGACAGATTGTGGCGAGACAGGAAAATGCCGCCGGTTTTACGCACACGCTGGCGCCGGTCCTGGATATTTCCCGGGATGCAAGAATGGGACGGCAGGGAGAGACTTACGGGGAGGATCCGGTCCTGGCAGCAGCCATGGGTACGGCCTACACCAGGGGCATTCAGGAGCGGGGGCTGGAGGTGTCCGCGCAGACAGGGAATAAGCGTTATTCTGAGGCGGTTGCCAAACATTTCATGGGATTCCACAACTCGGAGGGCGGTATTCATGGAGCTGACAGCCGCACGCCCAGAAGGCTGATGGAGGAAATCTACGGCAAGCCGTTTCAGGCGGCTATCCGGGAGGCTTCCCTGCGCGGTGTGATGCCCTGCTATTGTACTTTTGACGGGGAACCGGCCTCCGCTTCCCCGATGTTGTTGACGGAGATTCTGCGGGAGGAGATGGGGTTTGACGGACTGGCGGTATCTGACTATGGCGCCATTGAGAATATCCATAATGTCCAGAACATGTATGAGAGTGTGACGGAGGCCGGGCTTTATGCCATGGAGGCGGGGATGGACGTGGAGATGCCAAACTGCGCCGCCTACAATGACGAACTGGCGGAGCTGTTCTGGAGCGGCCGGGCGGATATGGCCATTCTGGACAGGGCCGTCAGGCGTGTGCTGGAAGCAAAGTTCCGCATGGGTCTGTTTGAACATCCTTACGCATTGGAGGATGCGGCCTTTGAAGCGGCTTTCTACCGGCAGGAGGATGCGGAGGTGACGCTGCAGTCCGCCAGAGAGTCCCTGATCTTACTCAAGAACGACGGGACCCTTCCGCTTGGGAGGAATGTCCGCAGGATCGCGGTGGTCGGTTGCCACGCACAGAATGCAGGCAGTTTTTTCGGCGGTTATACGCATCTGAGCATGGTGGAAGCCGTGCACGCCGTGGCGAATTCTATCGCCGGGATTGGCGAGGCGGCTGTCAATCGGGAAAAAGAGGTGCCGTATATTCCGGGGACGCAGATCCAGTCGGATGAGACAGAGGAGTTCGCAGCCGTCCTGCGGCAGATCAAGCCAGGGTGTAAGAGCCTGTTGGAGGAATTGAGAGACAGGCTGCCGGAGGTGGAAATCGGCTACGCTTACGGTTATCCCGCGGCGGGCAACGATATGAGCCGCCATGAGGAGGCGCTGACTCTGATCGCGCAGGCGGATCTGTGCATCATGACGCTGGGCGGCAAGCACGGCTCCTGTTCGGTAGCCACCATGGGAGAGGGTGTGGATGGCACGGACATCAATCTGCCCGAATGTCAGGAAGTCTTTCTGCGTAAAGCGGCGGCAGTCGGCAAGCCCCTGATCGGCATCCACTTTAATGGCAGGCCGGTTTCCAGTGATGGGGCGGATACCTGTCTGCAGGCGCTGATCGAGGCGTGGAATCCCTCGGAGAGAGGAGCGGAGGCGATCGTTGATGTGTTGACGGGAGCGTATGATCCCTGCGGCAGGCTGCCGGTCTCGGTGGCGTATCACGCGGGGCAGATCCCGATCTACTATGATCATCCCAACGGTTCTTCGTGGCATCAGGGAGCCAGCATCGGCTTTTCCGATTATGTGGATCTGCCTCACACACCCCGGTATTATTTCGGGTATGGTCTGTCTTATACTTCTTTTGCATACAGTGATTTCTGCTGCGGCAGTAAGGTGGCTGTCCGGGCGGGAGAGGAATCTCAGGGGCAGAAGATGCTTCGCCCGGACGAACGTATCCAGGTATCGGTCACGGTCAAAAATACGGGTAAGACGGCAGGCACGGAGATCGTACAGCTGTATCTGAAAGACATATATGCCAGTATGACCCGCCCGGTCATGGAGCTTGCCGGTTTTGCCAGGGTGGAACTGGAACCGGGAGAAGCCCGAAGGATTACCTTCGAGACCGATCCGAGCCAGCTTGCATTTCTGGACAGGAAACTGCGGTGGAAGATCGAAGCCGGCACAGTACAGGTGATGATCGGGGCATCCTCTCAGGACATCAAGTATACGGGAGAATTAAAAATAACGGATGATATGTACATAGACGGCAGGGAACGCCGGTTTTATGCGGATGTCTTTGAATCCCCGATTCCATAGTGCAAAATCAAAGGGGATATAACAGGAAAATTCAGATAAAAGAAATTGGAGGGATATTGTATGCAGATTTATGACATGAAGGTAAATCATTTGACGAACCCGCTGGGATTTCGGATGCCGCGCACTGTTTTCTCATGGAAGGTGAAGGAGGCCGAGGGCAGGAGGCAGGAGGCGGCCCGGCTGCAGATCGCACTGGATGAAGGCATGGGGGAGATCCTGTTTGATTCTGGTTTTGATACCAATGCGGACAGTCTGGCATATCCGGTATCGCTGGCATTGCAACCGTACACCCGCTATTATTGGACTGTTACGGTGCGCAGTGAGGCGGGAGAAGAGGCCGTGGGAGCGGTACAGTGGTTTGAGACGGCCAAGATGCAGGAAGACTGGTGCGGACAGTGGATCACCTGTGACAGTAAGGAGAAGAGGCATCCTTATTTTGAAAAGGATGTGCAGGTGGACAAACCGGTCAGATGGGCCAGACTCTATATCTGCGGCCTGGGGCTGTATGAAGCCTTTTATCAGGCGAAGCAGGGGGATGCGGCGGGCAGCTTACAGCGGATCGGGGAAGAATATCTGACGCCTTACAGCAATGATTACAACGAGTGGGTGCAGTACCAGACCTATGATGTGACAGGGCTGCTGCAGTCTTCGGGGCGGTTGTCGGTCCTGTTGGGCAATGGCTGGTATAAGGCGAGATTCGGGTTTTCGGCGTTGGAGGATGTGGGATTTTACGGTAATGACTGGAAGCTGATCGCAGAACTGCGCATCGTCTATGAGGACGGCTCTGAGGAAGTGATCGGAACGGATGAGAGCTGGAGCGTGCGGCGCAGTAAGATCGCCTTTTCCAACCTGTATGACGGGGAGCTGCGGGACGATACGCTGGCGGAGACGGCAATCTGTCAGGCACAGCTTTGCGAGCCGCCGAAGGGGGTACTGACGGAGCGGATGAGCCTGCCGGTGACGGTGCACGAGACGTTCGAACCGGTGGAACTGATCCATACGCCTGCGGGAGAGCTGGTCTTCGATCTGGGGCAGGAGATCACCGGATTATTTGCGCTGCGGGTACAGCAGCCGGCAGGGACGAAGATCCATATCCAGACGGGTGAGATCCTGCAGGACGGCAATTTCTACAATGAAAATCTTAGAACGGCGAAGTCCGAGTATATCTATATAGCAGACGGCAGTGAGCAGGTGATCATGCCCCACTTTACGTTCTATGGCTATCGGTATGTGAAGATCCAGGGCATTCCGGATCTGAAGAAAGAGGACTTTAAAGGACTGGCGATCTACAGCGATTTTCAGGAGATCGGATTCATGAAGACGGGCAATGCGCTGCTAAACCGCTTTATCGAGAACGTGCGCTGGGGACTTAAGGATAATTTCGTGGATGTGCCCACCGACTGTCCGCAGCGGGATGAGCGCATGGGCTGGACGGGAGACGCCCAGGTATTCTCGCCGACGGCCATGTATCTGACGGATCCTTACGCATTCTATGCGAAGTATCTGTACGATATGGGGAAGGAGCAACGCGCTCTGGGCGGCGGGGTGCCTCATGTAGTGCCTTCCTGCGGGGTGGAAGATTCCGCCTGCGTGTGGGGCGATGCGGCCTGTATCATTCCCTGGAACCTGTATCTGTTCTTCGGGGACAAGAGCATCCTGGAAGAACAGTTTGAGAGCATGAGAAGCTGGGTGGACTATGTGAGCCGGGTGGACGGAGACGACCACGGCTGGCGGAAGGTGTTCCACTTCGGCGACTGGCTGGCGCTGGACCATCCGGAGGGCGGTTCGGAGCAGGTGCTGGGCGCCACGGACGAGGGCTTTATCGCCAATCTCTATTATGCGGTGAGCGCCGGACTGGTGGCGAAGGCGGCTCATGTGCTGGGGTATGAGGAAGAAGAGGAGCGATATGACAGCCTTTCCAGGGAGCAGTTTGCAGCAGTGAAAAAGGAGTTCTACAGCGCCACCGGCAGGTGCTGCATCAAGACTCAGACGGCGCTGCTTCTGACATTGAAATATCATCTCACGGAGAATGAGGAATTGGCGAAGCAGCAGCTTCTGCAGCTGTTCCAGTTCAGCCACGGCAAGCTGCGGACCGGATTCGTGGGAACGCCGTTGATGAGCAATATCCTGTCGGACAACGGCATGGACGAGCTGGCATATCATTTGCTATTGAATGAGGAATACCCGGGCTGGCTGTATGAGGTGAAGCTGGGGGCGACCACCGTATGGGAGCGCTGGAACAGCCTGCTGGCGGACGGCACCATTTCGGGAACCAGCATGAACAGCATGAACCATTACTCCTACGGTTCCGTGCTGGAATGGATGTTCCGCCATGCGGCCGGTATCGACAGCATGGATGAGGCGCCGGGCTTCAGAAAGGCCAGGTTTGCGCCGACGCTGAACCGGCGGGTGCGCAGCATGGAGGCATCCTATGACTCTGCTTCCGGTGTCTATGCCTGCAGCTGGGAACTGACGGACAGGGAGCATGTGACATTGTCCGTGACGGTACCCTTCAACTGCAGTGCGCTTCTTACGCTGCCACAGGCGCCGCAGGAGATCTATGAGGATCGGACAAATCCCATGTTTGCGGATGTGCAGGAAGGGGTATGCCACCTGCATGCCGGCACCTACACGGTATCCTACCGGCTGGAGGCGCCGCTTGTGCAGACTTATGATCTGGATACGCCGATGTGGAAACTGAAAGCGGAACCGGAAATCGTGGAGAAGCTGCGGGACGTGCTTGACCTGACGACGATCGCGGAAGAATATATGGGACGCTCCGTGCGGGGGTATCAGGATATGTTCAAAGGATCTATCGACAAGTCATTGCTGGAACAGGTGGAAGCCCGGCTGGCAGAAGGCAGATAGTGGCCGTGTCTTTCGGAAGTGTCCGGCTTAAGAGCCTGCGCGCCACGCTCCCTTTTTGTAGAAAAGAAGGGAGAGTACCGTGCCCAGACACCACCCGATGGGCCAGGAGAGCCAGATGCCGGTGGCGGAGCGCATGGCTGCGGAGAGCACGAAGGCCAGCATCACTCGTAGGATCAGATCTGTAAAAGTAGCGGTCATAAATTGTTTCATCGCACCTGCGCCCCGCAGGACGCCGTCGGAGATCAGCTTGGCGGAGATCACGAAATAGAAAGGGGAGACGATCCATAAGAATTGCTGTCCCGTCTGCAGCGCTTTGACGGAGGACTGGTCCATGAAAAGCAGGAGCAGATATCTGCCAAGACACAGATAAAGCAGGCACAGCGGCAGACTTAAAGTCCACACCAGTTTCAGACCGGCGCGGAAACCTTCCCTGACACGGGACCAGGTTTTCGCGCCGATATTCTGGGCGGAGAAATTGGATATACCGTTGCCGATCGTCGTAAACGAGGTAATAACCAGATTATTCAATTTGATGGCGGCGGAGTAGCCGGCGGCCACGCTGACGCCGAAGCTGTTGATACAGCCCTGTACCAGAATATTGCCGACGGAGATGAAGGACTGCTGCAGGACGCTGGGGATGGCGATGGTGAGGATCTTCTTTAACAGGTCCCAGGAAAAAACTTCAATCTTTGCATTTCCGGACGATACTTCGATCCCGGCAAGCCTTTTTAAGATCAAAATCACAGAGAAAATGCAGCTGATTCCCTGACAGAGGAAGGTTGCCCAGGCCACGCCTGCTATACCCATCTGCAGTGAGACGACAAACAGGATGTCCACCACGATATTCGCCGTGGAAGAAAAGGCCAGGAACAGGAAAGGTGTCTTCGAATCTCCCAGTGCGGAGAAAATCCCGGTGGCGATATTGTAGAAGAGTAAAAAGGGCAGTCCCAATATGTAGATATCCAGATACAGCGCGGAATCGGCCATGATCTCTTCCTGTGTCTTCATCAGCCGCAGCAGAATGTCGCAGGACAGAAACCCGGCAAGCATCAGCACGATACAGAGCACGGCGCTGGCGATCAGGGTGGTGTAGACGGCGGTCTTCATCCGTGCGTAGTCTTTGGCGCCGAACAGCTGGGAGACGATGACGGAGCATCCCATGTTGCAGCCGAAGGCAAAAGCGATGAAAATCAGGGTGATATTGTAGCTGTTTCCCACGGCGGCCAGGGCGTTTTCGCCGATAAACCTGCCGGCTACAAGGGAGTCGGCAATATTATAGAGCTGTTGGAAAATGATGCTCCCGAACATGGGAAGGCAGAAGGCCCAGAGGACTTTCTGCGGGTCGCCTTTGGTCAAGTCTTTGTTCATAGTAATCTCCGTTCCGCCGCCTTTCCGTCAGCGGCACAAATAGTAATGAAAGTCTACTTTCTTTCACAGTAAACTTCCATCATGCTCAGCCTGCCGCCTGGCAGGTCGCATGGCTTGTCTTTTTTTACAATATCGTATTATAATACCAGAAGAGAGATATTAAAAATATATTGATTATATATAAGGCATATAAAAATTATATGCTTTGTCATATGTCATATGGCATATGACATATCGGATGGCAGGTGGCAGGACAGGATGGATATTAATTTTGAGTATTATAAAATTTTCTATTATGTGGCAAAATATAAAAACATCACCCGGGCGGCTACGGTGCTGGGCAGCAATCAGCCCAATGTGACCAGGGTCATGAAGCTGCTGGAAGAGGGGCTGCAATGCAAGCTGTTGGTGCGGGAGGCGAGAGGAATCGCGCTGACACAGGAGGGGGAACGCCTGTATGCCCATGTGGAGGCAGCATTTCATCAGCTGTTAAAGGCGCAGGAAGAGATCGGGGCACAGCTTCTTGACGGCACGGGGACGGTGGAGATCGGTGCGACGGAGACGGCGCTGCATCTTTTTCTGTTGGATGCGCTGCGGTCGTTTAAGGAAACCTGTCCGAGAGTCAGGATCAAGATTCACAATCATACCACGCCGGATATTTTGAAACGGCTTGCTTATGGCAGGCTGGATCTGGCCGTGATCACTACGCCTTTCGAGACGACGGGGCATCTGGTGGCCGGAAAGCTGACCGGATTCCGGGAGATACTGGCAGGCGGGGAGCCGTACCGGAGGCTGGGAGAAGGGAAGGCGAAGCCGGGAGAAGCAGGGTATTGCGGCGGAACGTTTTGCAGGCCGTGGAGTCTGCAGGATCTGCAGGCGTATCCGTGGGTGGGGATCGGCAGCGGCACGGCGACCTGTGAGCTGTACCGGGCATTCTTTTTCCGGCAGAATGTGGATATCGAACCGGATACGGAGGTGGCGACTTCCGATCTGCTGATTCCGCTGATCCGGGCAGGCATGGGGATCGGATTCGTGCCGGAACGGATGGCACAGCCCTGGCTGGATGCAGGACAGCTGGTGCGGATCCCGCTTGACTGTGAACCGCCCAGACGGGAGATCCGGCTGGTCTATGACAGCGGCAGGGGGAAGAGCGCGGCGGCGGAGGGACTGCGGAAGTACCTGCAGAAGTACGCACAGGAACGGCCTCAAAATCAGTAAAAGTCATGTTGCAGTTCACCATGAATCGTAACAAAGTCATTTCAAAGAATCACAGAGAATCATTTTAGAATGATTTTTCTTGTAAAAAAAGGAGTTTGAAGTTATAATACTATTAAAATTTACAGGTGATGACGAAGAGGAGTACACTTTTGACCGCCGCCAGAGAGAGCAGCCGCAGGCTGGAAGGCTGCTTCGGAGAGGGATTGTGGAAGGTAGCTTCGGAACCGGAATGTTGAATGGAAGGTGCATTGCAGTTCTTTGGCAGGCAGCTTAGTAGATGTTCCCGCCCGATCCCCGTTAGCGGATCAGATTTGAAAGGATATCCGACGGCAGGCGGTGGAAGATGGATCTTGGATCGATCGCACATCCGGCGGCCGGAGAGACAGCCTGAGAATCGATGAGTGAGAAACCAAGGTGGTACCGCGCATGATGCGCCCTTTGCTGTGACAGGATCAGCAGAGGGCTTTTTATATGGGAAATTTCTATGAATTTTCCATATGACAAAAAGCAATGACCGCACTGCGCCGGGCGAAAAAGCAACCGAAAACTGTGAAGAAGTAAGAACAAAGAAGAAGTAAGAACAATGAAGAATTAAAAACAAAGTAAAAAACAAAGAAGGATTTATACAGGAGGGCACGACATGAGCAAGGAACTGGCAAAGACCTACGACCCGAAGGGGCTGGAGGACAGACTGTATCAGAAGTGGATGGACAAGAACTATTTCCACGCCGAGGTGGACGAGACGAAGAAACCTTTTACCATCGTTATCCCGCCGCCGAATATTACGGGACAGCTGCATATGGGACATGCGCTGGACAATACCATGCAGGATATCCTGATCCGCTATAAAAGAATGCAGGGGTACAACGCGCTCTGGCAGCCGGGCACCGACCATGCTTCCATCGCCACCGAGGTGCGCATCATCGAGAAGCTGAAGGAGGAGGGGACCAGCAAGGAAGAACTGGGCCGCGAGGGATTCCTGAAACGCGCCTGGGAGTGGAAGAAGGAATATGGCGGGCGCATCATCAACCAGCTGAAAAAGATGGGCTCTTCCTGCGACTGGGACAGGGAGCGCTTTACCATGGATGAGGGCTGCAACAGGGCGGTCACCGAGGTGTTCTGCAAGATGCACGAGAAAGGCTGGATCTACAAGGGCAGCAGGATCATCAACTGGTGTCCGGTATGTAATACGTCCATTTCCGATGCGGAAGTGGAGTACGAGGAGCAGGCAGGCCATTTCTGGCACATCAAGTATCCGCTGGTGGACGAGAACGGTGCACCCAGCACGACGGAGTTCCTGGAGTTTGCCACCACCCGTCCGGAGACGATGTTGGGCGATACCGCCGTGGCAGTGAATCCGAAGGATGAGAGATATACTTATCTGAAAGGAAGAATGGTCTGGCTGCCCATCGTCAACAAAGCGATTCCGGTGGTGGAAGACGAGTATGTGGATATGGAGTTCGGTACGGGCGTGGTGAAGATCACGCCGGCTCATGACCCTAACGACTTCGAAGTTGGGAAGCGTCATAACCTGCCGGAAGTCAATATCATGAACGACGACGCCACCATCAACGAGAACGGCGGTAAGTACGCGGGTCTGGACCGCTACGAGGCGAGGAAGCAGATCGTGAAGGAACTGGAAGCGGAAGGGCTGCTTGTGAAGATCGAGGACTATGCGCACAACGTAGGAACCCATGACCGCTGTAAGACCACCATCGAGCCGATGATCAAGAAGCAGTGGTTCGTGAAGATGGACGAACTGATTCGTCCCGCGGTGGAGGCGGTCAGGAACGGCGAGGTTAAGCTGATTCCCGAGCGTATGGATAAGACTTACTTTAACTGGACGGACAATATCCGCGACTGGTGCATCAGCCGTCAGCTGTGGTGGGGACACCGGATCCCGGCCTACTACTGTGACGAGTGCGGCGAGGTGGTGGTTGCCAGGCAGACGCCCGATAAGTGCCCGGCGTGCGGGTGCACTCATTTTACCCAGGATCCGGATACGCTGGATACGTGGTTTTCTTCCGCGCTGTGGCCTTTCTCCACGCTGGGCTGGCCGGAAATGACGGAGGATCTGAAATATTTCTATCCGACGGATGTGCTGGTGACGGGCTATGACATTATTTTCTTCTGGGTAATCCGGATGATCTTCTCCGGGTATGAGCAGATGGGAGAGAAGCCTTTTCATACGGTGCTGTTCCATGGGCTGGTGCGGGATTCCCAGGGGCGCAAGATGAGTAAATCCCTGGGCAACGGCATCGATCCGCTGGAGATTATCGACAAGTACGGCGCGGACGCGCTGCGCCTGACGCTGATCACGGGCAATGCGCCGGGCAATGACATGCGTTTCTACTATGAGAGAGTGGAAGCCAGCCGGAACTTTGCCAACAAGGTGTGGAATGCTTCCCGTTTCATTATGATGAACATGGAGCAGACGCAGGAGAAGACAGGCGGCCGCGGATGGGAGGTTTCCTATGACCGGATCAAAGAGAGTCTGGAGCCTGCCGACAAGTGGATCCTGTCGAAATTGAATACGCTGGTAAAAGAGGTGACGGACAATATCGATCATTACGAGCTGGGCATCGCGGTACAGAAGGTGTACGATTTCATCTGGGACGAGTTCTGTGACTGGTACATTGAGATGGTGAAACCGCGCCTGTACCAGCGTGAGACGGAAGGAGAGGATGCCGGGGCTATGACCGGTGTCGGGAAACAGGACGGCGCCGATGGAGCGGCAGACGGCGGGAAGCAGGACGGCGCTGATGATGCCGGCCGGAGCGGAAAGCGTGCGGACCAGAGCAAGAACGCTGCGCTGTGGACGTTAAAGCATGTGCTGATCGACGCGCTGAAACTGCTGCATCCGTATATGCCTTTTATCACCGAGGAGATCTTCTGCACGATCCAGAGCGAAGAAGAGTCCATTATGATCTCCAGCTGGCCGGCATATACTGAAGAGAAGGCGTATCAGACCGAGGAGAAGGCCATCGAGCTGATCAAGGAAGCGGTGCGCGGTATTCGCAATATCCGCACGCAGATGAATGTGGCACCCGGCAGAAAAGCGGCGATGTTCGTAGTCAGCGAGGCGGAAGCGGTGAGAAATGTCTTCGAGGAGGGCAGGCTGTTCTTTGCCTCTCTGGCGGGCGCTTCCGAGGTGACGGTGCAGGCGGACAGAAGCGGCATCGCACAGGATGCGGTATCGGTGGTGATCCCCAATGCGGCGGTGTACATTCCGTTTGCGGAGCTGGTAGACATCAGACAGGAGATCGAACGGCTTGAGAAGGAGGAAAAACGGCTGCAGGGTGAGCTTGCGCGGGTCAACGGCATGTTGAACAATGAAAAGTTCATGGCGAAGGCGCCGGAAGCGAAGGTTGCGGAAGAACGCGCGAAGCTGGAGAAGTATACACAGATGCTGTCGCAGGTGCAGGAGCGGCTGACGCAGTTGAAGAAATAGGTTACTATTCGTCCGGGGGACGTTTGCTAAGCGCCGACCGGAGTGGAACGTAGACACTTGGAATGGGCTGGATGCGTTATAGTTTGCGGCCGGTCAGGCCGTGAACTGTAACAGAAATAGGACTGGAAAAGTGCGTGTATTTAGTGTAAAGTGGAAGTAGAGTTTCAGCATAAGGATATAAGTTTCAGGCATCGGGGAAACGCCGGACAGCGGGTGCTTCCCTGATGATGAAAAGAGTAAGAGAAGGGGAGGTAAGCACGTGGGTGAGATAGAATTTTCCCGGGAACAGATGAATAAGCTTAAGGGCGCTATGGTATGGGGGGACGAAGGAGAAGAAGTTTCGGCGGAAGTCAAAAAGAAGGATTTCGGCTGGGATTCGTGCGGCACGAACCTGGCAAGGGGCACGAGGCTTCGGGTGGAAAAGGACGGTATGGGAGCGTGGCTTTATCTTGCTCCGCCGGACAACGGTCAGGTTTACCGGAAAGACGAGTTGATCACTTATCTGGAGCGTAACGGTGTGGTGAAGGGATATCACCACTCCAACCTGTCTGCGATGATCAAGAAGAAGGTTTACGAGAGAGAAATTCTGGTGGCAAAGGGACAGGAAGTCCAGAAAGGCGAGGACGGCTGGTATGAATATCTTTTTACGCCGGAAGAATATGGTGTGCCGAAGATTCGGGAAGACGGCACGGTTGATTATACGAGCATGAGTGCTCTCCATAACGTGCACAGCGGAGAGAAGGTCGCTGTCTATCATCATGCCAAACCGGGCGCAAACGGCTATACGGTGCGTGGCGTGGAAGTTACGGCAAAACCGCCTAAGGAACTGCAGCCCCTGCGCGGTAAAGGAGTGGAGCGCGTTGGTGATGAATATTTTGCACAGACTGACGGCAAGATAGAGGCTAAGAACGGTAAGATCGACATCCAGAAGGTGCATGAGGTTGCAGGGGATGTGACCCTGATCGTCGGCAGGGTCGAATTCTTTGGCGACGTGATCATCAATGGCAATGTGGAAAATGGTGTTGTTATCCGTGCCGGACGTAATATTGAGATTCATGGCACGTCAGGAAGCGCCACGCTGATTGCAGGGGGTGACGTGATCATCAGCCGCGGCATCCAGGGCGGAGGCAGAATTGTAGCCAAGGGCAGTGTATTTGCTGATTTTATAGAGAATACTACGGTGCAGGCAGGAGGTACCGTGTTGTCTAATACAATACTGAATGCCAATGTTTCCGCGGAGGATAAGGTGATCACTACCGGGAAGAAAGGCGCCGTCATCGGCGGTTATGTCCATGGATTCAAGGGAATAGAAGCGATGACTGCCGGCAGCGATGCAGAAGTCAAGACGATTCTGCACAGCGGTTATGAGATGAAATCTTATGAACGGCTTTTGGAGATCAGGCGCAGAGAAAGTGAGATTAAGGCGAAGCTGTCGGAGCTGGTAGATAATATGACGGATGCGATGCGGGAAACACGTATGGGCAGCACCAGTCTTTCCCTGGCGGCAGAAATTAAAATGGCTGAACGGGACAGGATGAAAGACCAGTACTTTGAGGAACTGGATAAGATCAGCCGGGAGAGAGAAATGCTGGAAGAACTCATGGAGGCCAGTCAGGGAGCCTATATCAAGGTTGACGGCACCATGTACCGGAATCTGGTTATCTGTATCAATGTGGAGCAGCTGACATTGAACCGGAACAGCGGTTATATGAAATATACTGCGGACAACGGTGTTCTGGAAGGCAATGTGATCATTCATTGACGGGAAGAAGAATGTTGTAGAATAGTTGTATGAGACAAGGTTGAGGTGCAGGTATGGACGGGCAGACAGACATTTATATGGAAGCGGAATGTTATATCAACAGTATTCCGAAGTTCACCGGAAAGAGCAGTATGGAGGAAACCATCAGATTTCTGGAGCATCTCGGTAATCCGGCACAGAAGCGTAAGATTATTCACGTGGCAGGCACAAACGGAAAAGGTTCCGTTTGTGCTTATTTGTGTTCGATTCTGCAGGAGGCGGGAATCAGTGCGGGGATGTTCACCTCTCCCCATTTGGTGACGATGCGGGAGCGGTTCGTCGCAGGGGGAAAGATGGCGACGGAGGAAGAATTTCTGGAGGTTTATCATATCGTCAGAGAGAAATTGGCCTCATTGCCGCCGGAACTCGCACGGGAATCCTATCATCCGAGCTTCTTTGAATTTCTTTTTTTTATGGCAATGCTCTTTTTTGAAAAAAAGAATGTGGAATATGTGGTGCTGGAGACGGGATTAGGCGGCAGGCTGGATGCCACGAATGCCGTGCAGCGTAAGCAGTTGTGCGTGATCACGTCGATCGGATATGATCATATGGAATATCTGGGAGATACGCTGCCGGCCATAGCGTATGAAAAGGCAGGCATTATGCGGGCGGGGGTTCCTGTAGTCTATCCGGACAGATGCAGCGAGGTGACAAAGCAGATTGAAGCGTGCGCTGTAGAGGTGGGAGCGAAAACGTTCCCCCTGCAAAAACAGGCGATAAAAGAAATAAAGATTCGGAATAAAACAATTGATTTTTCTCTTCATATAAACTATTATGATTATATTGGTTTTACTGCGGTTACGCCTGCGGTCTATCAGACGGAGAATGCGGCATTGGCAGTTAAAGCGGCTCTCCTTCTGGAGGATGAGAGGGTAACGCTTCCTGTGATGCAGGCAGGTGTCCGGAAGATGGTCTGGGAGGGAAGAATGGAAGAGGTTCTGCCGTCAGTGTATGTGGATGGCGCTCATAATATAGATGGGATACAGGCATTTCTGGAGACAGTAAAATCGCATCCCTGTCAGGGGAAGAGGAAGTTATTATATTCTTGTGTGAGAGATAAGAGATATCAGGCGGCGATAGAGGCAATTGCCCTGTCCGGCCTGTTTGAAGAGATTGGCGTGGTGACGCTTACAGATGAGCGGGCGCTGCCTCTTACGGTATTGGAAGATTCCTACAGACAGTATACAGGATTCAGCTGTAAAGCTTATAAGGATCTGGACACGGCTTTTAGAGAGCTGGTACAGGGTAAAGATGACGAGGACATGGTGTATATTGTCGGTTCACTATATTTGGTGGGTGAGATCAAAGCCCTTTTAAGGAGGCCTCGGCGTGATTAATTTTGAAGAAGAGTTGAAGAAATTTCATCCCAGCTTAGAGGTTGAGGATGCGGAAGAAGCGATTTATAATCAGGATCTGACGGATATGGCCGATCTGATGGTCAAGATTGTTAAGGAAGCTAAGAAAGCGGAGATAGAGTCGGAATTAGAATAGGGGATTGGCATAGATGATTTGTTATCAGTGTGGATGTAATCTGTCCGAGCATGATTTTTGTACGAACTGTGGTGCCGATGTAGCCCTGTATAAGAAGATCATATATATTTCCAACCGTTTTTATAATGAAGGGTTGGAGAGGGCAAACGTCAGGGATCTGACAGGTGCGATCACCAGTTTGCGGCAGAGCTTGAAATTTAATAAGGACAATGTGGAGGCCCGCAATCTGCTTGGCCTGGTATATTTTGAGACAGGAGAAGTGGTAGCGGCACTCAGCGAGTGGGTGATCAGTAAGAATTTAAGACCGAAGAAGAATATAGCAGACGATTATATTGATATGATCCAGACGAATCAGAACCGGCTGGATACGATCAATCAGACAATCAAGAAATATAATCAGGCGTTGACTTATTGCAATCAGGACAGCCTGGATCTGGCGGTTATTCAGCTTAAGAAGGTACTGTCGCTGAATCCCAGGTTTATCAGGGCGCATCAGCTGCTGGCCCTTTTGTATATCAACAATGAGGATTGGGAGAAAGCAAGAAGAGAGCTGACGAAATGCAGCGAGATAGATACGAATAACACGGTGACACAGCGTTATCTGAAAGAAGTGGACGAGATGCTGTTACCGGAGGAAGGCGTTAAGCAGTCATCCAGAAAGAAGCATAGATCTGAGGATGTTATCAAATATCAGAGCGGTAATGAGACGATTATTCGGCCGGTCAATATCAGAGAAGGTAAAGGAGTCACTTCGCTGCTGAATCTTGGCATCGGCATTATTATTGGTATTGCAATTGCCGTATTTCTGATTCTGCCGGCCAGGATACAGGCTTCCAGAGCCGATATAGATGAGCAGCTGCGTAAGGTGAGTGAGATGTCAGATGCCAAGACCGCCACGATTGACGAGTTACAGCTGCAGGTGAATGAACTGACGCAGCACAGTGAAGATCTGCAGCAGGATCTGGAAGCATATCTGGGTACGGACGGTAAACTGCGGTCGGTGGAGAGCCTGTTGAAGGCGGCAGATGCTTATCTGACCAATCCGGAAGAAGTTACAGTGGTGGCTGATTATCTGGAAGAGATCGTGCAGGAAGGAACCGAAGAGACCAGTGATAATTCGGAGTCCTTTGAGAGCCTTTACAATACGCTTCTGGCGCTGGTGGGACCGAGTGTTTCGCAGGCATACTATAATGATGGCTATGAAGCGTTCCGGCAGGAGAATTATGATGATGCGATCCCTAATTTGGAGAAGGCATTTAAGTATGATGCCGCGAATGGGGATGCACTGTATAATCTGGCGAATTCTTATTATCGCAGCGGCGATGAAGAGAAGGCGAGAGAGGCTTACCGGCAGGTGATCGAACTGTTTCCGGGTACGGAGAAGGCCAACAGATCCGAGGCTTACCTGGAGGAGATGGGAACGGAAGAGTAGTATATTACTGGAATAACAGATTTAAAGGATGATAAAGATAAAAGATCATAAAATACGAAAGAAAAGGACATGGTTTATGCCATGTCCTTTTCGTGTGTCAATGAAGGCGCTGGCTTTGACTGAGCGCAGCAATAACAACAGTCACGATATCGGTGTGGAAAGGAGTTTACATAACATGGAAGATTTCAAAGTGATTGATAATTACCTGATGATAAGGCTTCCGGATGAGATTGATCATCACAAATCGGTTGACATAAGTACGAAAGCTGACCGTTATATTATGACGAAGAAGGTAGGAAATATTGTGTTTGACTTTGAGCGGACAACCTTTATGGACAGTTCAGGGATCGGTATCATACTGGGGCGTTACAAGAAGATTGCCTGTTTCGGAGGAAAAGTCTATGCGATCAACACAGATAACAGGATCAGACGGATATTGCTGCTGTCAGGACTGCAGGATATCGTGGAGATAATATCGAAAGGATAAATGGAGGGAAGGATCGCAGCGCAAAGCGCTTCGGAATGGAGGAGAAAAATGATCGAAATTGTTGAGAAGAGAAACGGTAATAAAGTAACAAATAAGATCCGTCTGGAATTTGCGGCATTGTCGGACAATGAGTCTTTTGCAAGAATGGCGGTCGCAGCATTTATCACACCGCTTAATCCTACGCTGGAGGAAATGTCGGATGTGAAGACGGCGGTCTCCGAGGCCGTGACGAATGCGGTTCTTCATGGCTACGAGAGCCGTAACAGTATGGAGGACAGGATCTGTATGGACTGCATACTGCGGGGAGATGTACTGGAAGTAGAAATATCGGACAGAGGAATCGGAATCGAGAATGTGGGGTTGGCGATGGAGCCGCTGTACACTTCCAAGCCGGAACAGGATCGGTCGGGTATGGGCTTTGCTTTCATGGAAGCCTTTATGGATGATCTGGAAGTGGAATCAGAGGTTGGATGCGGAACTGTTGTCAGAATGTGTAAAAAGATTGGCACCAGTTCATGGATTGACAGTGAGGAATAGCCGATGGAAGAGACTGCCGTATTAATTGAACGATCACAGGCAGGAGATAAAGAGGCAAGAGAGAAACTGATCGAGGAGAATCTGGGACTGGTCCGTCATATCGTAAAGCGCTTCGCCGGGCGGGGATATGATATGGAGGATCTGTTTCAGATAGGGTGTATTGGGTTGATGAAGGCGATAGACAAGTTTGACCTGCACTATGAAGTACGGTTTTCTACTTACGCAGTTCCCATGATACAGGGGGAAATAAAGCGTTTCCTGAGAGATGACGGCATGGTGAAGGTCAGCAGGACATTGAAGGAGAACGGCTGGAAGATCAGGCAGGCGTCCGATCGGATCCTGAAAGAATATGGGAGGGAGGCAACGCTTAAGGAACTGTCGGAGGCTACAGGGCTGGAAACAGAGGACATTGTAATGGCGTTGGATGCCAATGTGGAGGTGGAATCTATCTATAAGTCTGTGTATCAGTCGGATGGAAATGAGATCTATCTGGTCGATCAGGTAGTCGGAGGAGCCGGAGGCCTGGGATATTCCAGTATGGGACAGACGGTGGTGAACACGGGAGGCATCTGTGAGGACACGGAAAAGGAGAGAGTTCTGAACCATATGCTGCTGGAACAGCTTTTGGGTGGTTTGGAGGACAAGGAAAGGGAATTGATCAGAATGCGGTATTTCCAGAACAAGACGCAGGTGGAGGTGGCGAGATATATGGGAATCAGTCAGGTACAGGTGAGCCGGATGGAGAAACGCATTCTGTTGCAGATGAGGCAGGAGGTGTGATAAGATAGGAATTGCAGAGCTTTTGTCCCGGGATTTGTATCTGTGCGCTGCCTGTGGCCGGCTTATCCATGCCCGGGCTGCGACTGGATAAAAGCAGCGCAGAAATGGAGGAAACAATGAATACATTCCAGTATGTAGTTGTCAGTATTGATGGAGATTATGCGAATCTGCGGCGTATCGATGTGGAGAGTGAAGAGACGAAGCTGGTTGCGAGAGCGCTGCTTCCGCCGGAGATCAGGGAAGGAACGAAGTTGTTGTATGAACTGATGCAGTATGAGATTATGGAGAATGCATGACTATTTGCTGATTATTTCTGTCACCGCCTGCGGTCTCCCGCATAGTCTATAGTAAATGTGCAAACAGGACTTGGGGAGAATTATGAAGAAATTATTCTGTCTGTTTCTCACGATCATCATGATTATGGGTTCCGTCTGCGGCTGTGGCATGCAGAGCGGTAAGAATGACGAAGGAGGCAAAGGCGACAGCGTGCCGGTGGTGCTTAATGAGGTGGCTCATTCTATTTTCTATGCTCCTATGTACGTAGCGATAGAGGAAGGATATTTTGCAGAAGAAGGGATCGATCTGACGCTGATCACAGGTTTCGGCGCCGATAAGACGATGACAGCCCTGCTGACAGGGGAAGCCGACATCGGCTTCATGGGCAGTGAAAGTACGATCTATACTTATAAGGAAGGAGCCTCTGATCCGGCTGTCAATTTTGCTCAGCTGACACAGCGTGCCGGCAATTTTCTGGTGTCGAGAGAACCTGTTGATAATTTCAGCTGGGATATGCTGATCGGAAAGAATGTGCTGGGAGGCAGGGCAGGCGGTATGCCGGAAATGGTATTCGAGTACATCTTAAAGAAAAACGGCATCGACCCGGCCACGGACCTGTCTATTGACCAGAGCATTGATTTTGGTTCCACCGCGGCAGCCTTTTCCGGAGGGCAGGCGGATTTTACCGTGGAATTTGAGCCGCATGCGACCTCTCTGGAAGCCAAGGGTGATGGTTATGTGGTAGCTTCTCTGGGTAAAGATTCCGGCTATGTGCCTTACACCGCCTTCTCGGCCAGGAAGAGTTATCTCGAGCAGAATCCGGAGGTTATCCAGTCCTTTACCAATGCTCTGCAGAAGGGAATGGATTATGTGCAGTCCCATACAGCGGAAGAAATTGCCAAAGTGATCGCACCGCAGTTTGAGGAGACGGATCTGGATACGATTACTACGATCGTAGAGAGGTATGCTTCTCAGGATACATGGAAGGAGGATCTGATCTTCGAGGAAGACAGTTTTACCCTTCTGCAGAATATCCTGGAAGAGTCCGGGGAATTGGAGGAACGGGTCCCCTATGCCGATCTGGTGGACACCAGCTATGCACAGAAGGCGGCGTCAGGCAGATAGTCTGCCTGACGGAACAGCAGGGCACAGGTCAGCTCTCCTGTTTGATATGGGGCAGGTTCCAGTGAAAGTATGCTGCCAGGAACCGAATCAATATGATGAGCAGAGCGGATATGACCATGGATGGAGTCTGCCCGAATGCCCGGTAGATCCATACACAGCTTAAGGCGCCGACAACAGAAGCACAGGCGTAAATATGTTTTACAAATATATAAGGCGGTACACCTGCCATGATATCCCGCAGAAGGCCGCCTCCGACACCAGTCAGTGTGCCCAGAAAGACCAATAGAAAGGTATTATCCGGATATCCGTTTTGAATACCGGTCATAACGCCCATTACGGTGAAGATACCAAGGCCAACGGAATCCATGATAAACATTGCCCGGTCATATAACAGACCGGGCTTTCCCTGTAGAAGCCCGTTTCTAAAGTACAGGACGGAAAAAACCAGCAGGGCGGAAGCAACGGCAACCATTACATAGACCGGCCTTACCAGAGCGCCTGGTATATTTCCGAGGATCATGTCCCGGGTCATGCCGCCGCCCACTGCCGTGACAACACCGAGCACGCATACGCCAAAAATATCCATGCCCCGATGGATGCCGGTCATCGCTCCGGATGCCGCGAATGCGATCGTTCCGATGATTTCCATGTAAAATACAATATCAAAGATCTGTTCCGGTGCCATTTTTTCCCTCCGACTTGCTTCGATGCTTCTTTTCCCCGCTGCCGGAGGTGTCTCTCCGCATCCCGTCTATCATTTTCTCGATCAACAGCTTCTTGACGTAGACATCAAAACTTAACATGCAGATGAAAGCGAACGTCTGCAGAAAGTTTTGGTTCTCCTGAGGAGCATCCTGAAAAGTCTGTTCCGATCTTCTGAATTTTTCCATGATATCACGTTTTAAAATGCCAATCTGTTCCTTTTCCAGCCCGAAAGCTTCCTCATAGATCTTTTCCAGATTATAATCTTCGTTCGTGTTAAAAAATTTAGAGGTGATAGGGTGCAGCAACTGCTGAATGTCACTGATGGAGAGGATGCCTTTGTAATAGTAGATGAAGATGAGCAGCATAACGTGCTCTTTGGAATACTTTTTCCTGGTTGGAGGCGGGAGCAGGTTATTCTTTGCGTAATTATTGATCATGGTTTTGGTGAGGATTTTATCCTCGTCAGGATTTCTCGCTGCATGTTTCAGATGAGACTCCATGAAAGTAGTGACCTGATCCATATATAAATCGATATTTGGAATATCTTTGGTACTGATGTATTCGATCCGGTCAAGGCTTTCCAATATACTGCTTAGCAGATCTTCGGTATTGATCGTCATATTAATCCCCCAGCGGCCCGCCAGGCGGCAGGCTGAGCATGATGTAAGTTTATTGTACATGTTTCATTATATAGTTTTTGTTACTACATGACAAGTGTTTTATTCCCGAGAGGCAGTCTGACATTGCCTCACGGTGTCCTGCATCCCGCTGCGGGGCAGTCGGCCGATAAACTGCAGCTTGACATGGCCATTGTCCTGCCATAAAATAGGAAAAGACTGTCAAAGGAGCGTGTGTTATGAAAGAATATCGCAATTATATTTTTGATCTTTACGGAACGCTGGTAGATATTGACGTGGATGAGACGGACAGGAAGCTGTGGGAACATATGTGCCGGTTTTACGGTTATTATGGTGCGTTGTATGAGGCGGATGAACTGCGCCGGGCCTACTCATTGTCTGTACAGGACAGGAATGATCAGGTGAAGAAAGAGTATGCGGTAAAGTATCGTCATGAAAGTCATCCGGAAATACTTTATGAAGAAGTATTTGGCGGTTTGTATGCGGATAAGGGGATTGTACCGGATCAGCAGCTGATTCTCCATACTGCACAGATGTTCAGGGCCTGCTCAGTAAAAGAGATCCGTCTGTATGCCCATGCAAAAGAGCTGCTGGAAGCACTGCGGGCCGCCGGAAAGAAGGTCTATCTGTTGTCCAATGCGCAGCGTATTTTTACGGAATATGAGATGCGCTGTTTGGGAATCTGGGATCTGTTTGACGGTATACAGATTTCTTCCGATCATGGATGTAAGAAGCCGGATGAAAGATTCTTCCGGATCCTGTTGGAACGTTTCTCGTTGAAACCGGAGGAATCCCTGATGATCGGCAATAATATGTATGATGATATCGCAGGTGCCTCCAGGGTGGGCATGGAAAGTTTCTACATTCATTCGGCGCTTTCACCCAGGGAGCAGGAGGACAGTACGTCACAGGATATCCGCGCCGATTATGTGATGAGAAGGATGAATTTACGGCAGCTTCAAAACAGATTGTTACCATAAAATATTAAATACCCCGCGGTTTCACACCTGCGGGGTATTTTTCATGACTGTATTCAATATGATTACGGGGTCGGGGTCTGTTCCGGCGGCTGTGGCTGTTGTGCCTGCTGTTCCTGTGCAGCCTGTTGCGCGGCCTGCTGTGCCGCAAGAGCCCGCTGTTCCATTTCGGCCCGCTGTCCGTTGACGATGGCTTCCCAATCCGGGTTGGCAAAGAATTCCGGACTGTGCGGACACATGTTCACTGGTGTGGACGGCTGCTGTACGACTGAACCGTCTTCTGCGGCAGGCTGTTCCGGTTGTGGCTGTACAGGCTGACCGGAGGCAGCAGCAGAGCCGCTCTGCAGAGAAATATCTTCAATCGGCGTCAGTTCCAGCACACTCTCTACCTTGAAAGGACAGCCCTCGTAGGCGGGGAGGCTGCAGTACTGGCAGACCTGACCGGCATAATGTACGTCGCATGTCGCGGTAGGCACGGTGCCCTCCGCGAAGTATTCCGTGCGCATGGTACCGGAGCAGAGACCGTCGATCGGCAGCTTGCCGGAGCGGGCGCATACGGTTGCGGTGACAATACCGGAAGGAACCGGGAAGGATTCATTCGGCAGTCCTTCATGGATCTGCGACATGACTGCCCGCCATAACTTCTTCGCCAGATTCTTCTCGTCACCGGATAATTTGACGTTGTTGTCGAATCCTGCCCAAGTGGTTGCCGTATAGTAAGGCGTGTAACCGGAGAACCATACGTCATTGTAGTCTGATGTAGTACCGGTCTTACCGGCAATGGCCATGCCGCCGAAATTAACGGAACCGCCGGTGCCGCTGGTGACAACATCCACCATGGCATCTGTCAGCAGAAAGGCCGTGGATTCCTTGATGACCTGTCTGGACTGCGGCGTCGTGTTGTCCAGAATGATATTGCCGTCGTGATCGACGACTCGTGTGTACAGTTTGGGCTTGATATAAGTGCCGCCGTTGGCGATACAGGCGTAAGCGGCATTCAGCTCTTCGTTGGTCACGCCGTTGGTGATACCGCCCAGTGCAAGAGCCTGTTGAATATCGGAGAAGATCTTGCCGTTGATCTCTTTGCTCTCCTCCAGGGTAGTGAAGCCGAAGTTCGTCAGATAGTCGAATCCCAGTCTGGGTGTGATCTGTGTCAATGTCTTGACTGCCACGATGTTCATAGACTGGGCGATACCTACTCTGAGGGAGGAAAGTCCCCGGTAAGCCTCGCCGTACCAGTTGGCCACCGGCCGTCCGTCCGCGTAGTTAAAGGGAGCGTCGTTCATGACCGTAGCAAGAGTCAGTCCGGCACTGTCAAGAGCCGGTGCGTAGGTGGATACGACCTTAAAGGTAGAACCGGGCTGTCTTGCAGTATCGGTGGCCCGATTCAGGGTACGGCTGCCCAGCTTGGCACCGCGGCCGCCTTCCATGGCAACGACGTAGCCGGTACTTTGATCCTGTACAACCAGTGATACCTGAGGCTGTACGGTCAGGCTGACGTTCTCGAGAAATACGGAGTCACCGGGTGACAGGACTGCTTCCTTATATAATTCGATGTCCTGATACGCTTCTTCCTGAGAGGCGTAGATCAGGTTATATTTGGCAGACCGGTTCTCCTGCCAGTAGGTGCGGAACATTTCCGTACTGTGGTTCTCACGGTCGCCGTTGCTCTTATCGACGGTCAGTTCGTAATTCAGATACCATTTCGTGTTGGCCGGGAAATTATTCTCATCGGCAAAGGCATCGTCGCAGATTTTCTGGATCTTGGGATCCTGTGTGGAATAAATTTTCAGGCCGCCGCTGTAAAGCAGGGTATATGCCTGAGTCTCATTGTAGCCGGCCGCGATCAGATCTTCCAGGATATCGTCCGTCAGTGCATCTACGAAATATGTATTGACGGTGGATTCTGCATTCTCGGAATCGGCGATCTGGATGCGGGAATATACATCGTCCGCCAGTGCCTCGGCCCGCTGTTCCTGTGTGATATATCCCTGATCGTACATATCCTTGAGCACTTTCTCACGACGGTTGGCATTGTCTTCCGGGTGTGTGATGGGGTTATAGCGGGAGGGATTCTGCGTGATCCCTGCGATGACTGCGCACTCCGAAAGATTTAAGTCGCTGACCGATTTGTTGAAATAGCGCATGGACGCTGCCTGGACGCCGAGGGTGTTCTGACCCAGATTGATGGAGTTCATGTAATTGATCAGGATCGCGTCCTTGTCCATGACCTTTTCCAGTTCCAGGGCAAGATACTGTTCCTGGATCTTACGTTTCAGTCTTTCGGCGAAGGTATCTTCGGAGGTCCAGTCCGTGAAGACGTTATTCTTGAGCAGCTGCTGGGTGATGGTGCTGGCGCCTTCTGTAAACTCTCCGCCTGTCAGTACATTCTGGATACCGACATATGCGGCACGGAAGATACCCTTGATATCAATCCCGTTGTGGGTGTAGAAACGGGCATCCTCAATTGCGACAAAGGCATTCTGCAGATCCTTTGGCACCATATCGATGGTGACAGGGATACGGTTGGAATCAGTGGATACCAGCTTGGCGGTCTGATTGTTCTCGATATCATAGACAAAAGTTGAAAAGCGGGTGGGCGTAACGTCAACGTTACTGATGTCGGGAGCGCTGGCCAGCACACCCTTGAAGATACCGATCCCGGCACTTGCACCGATGATGCCGACAGCGATCAGAGCCAGCAGGCATATCTGTACCAAAGTAAAACCGAGCTTTTTCCCCCATTTTGTGGATTTAGAATGAAGTGCCTGCTGTTTCCTGCGGACACCCTTTTTTCCATAATTCATGTTACTCCTCCTTAGGTTGATCTGCCCCTCATACGATTACCTGCTGTGATCATGTCCGTCCGGAATGGAGCACAGCAAAGGCACAAAATCCCCTCGTAAAACATGTGCATAATGATACACGTTACATTATTATAGCAAAGATTATCTGGCAAATAAAGGATTTTCATTTTATATTAAGGATTGTTTACAATTATGTACACTTTTATACACGTACAGGTCAATGGCCGGCAAAACCTGGCTTGACTGGCCTTCCCCAAAATGAGATAATATGCGCAGGAATCGGAACAGACAGCAGAAACATGGTAAACTGCGGCATATCAAATCCGGGAATGGAGTGGACAGTATACGGCATGGAATCTGGACATGGATTGGAACCATATAAGATCATAGCATATGGGGGAGCGGGAGAGATTGAGGAGAAGAAATCCCGTTTTATCGCCCATGTATCGGCGGCAGATACGGAAGAAGAGGCGCTTGCCTTTATAGAAGCCAAGAGGAAACAATACTGGGACGCGAGACATAACTGTTACGCATATGTACTGGGCGAACAGGGACAGACGCTGCGCTTTTCCGACGACGGGGAACCCGCGGGAACGGCGGGCAGACCGATTCTGGAGGTGCTTATAAACTCCGGCATCCGGAATCTGGTGGTGGTAGTGACCAGATATTTCGGCGGCGTCCTGCTTGGAACCGGGGGACTGGTGCGTGCCTATACGAAAGCGGCCCAGGCCGGGCTTGCGGCCAGTGATGTGCGTACGATGTGTTATGGATATGAAATTGAACTGGTGACGGATTATAACGGCATCGGTAAGATACAATATCTGTTGGGCGTCAGAAAGATTCCGGTGGATGCCGAGTATGGAGAGCGGGTGCATGTACGTGTGCGGGTGCCGTATGAGGATAAGGATGCCGTGGTGCATGAGGTGACGGAGGCCACTGCCGGCAGGACAGAGGTTATGGTCTCGGATCCGTTCTACTTTATGGTATAGGAAATTCTTTCGCTGATTCGAACTCGCGAAGCGAATCCTGCTGCGCGTGGGCATGGGCTGACAGGCGGGATTTCCTGCCGGCGGCTTTTCCGGTGGAAGACCGGAAGGAATGGACGCTGCAGACCGGTCGGGATCAATGCGGCGGGACAGGAGGAACAGAGAGTTATGGGCGAGAGAAGAGAAGAGATGCGTACAAATGAAGCAGGCATTCGGGAGCGGGAGAATTATGAGTTCTACGAGAATTTTGGCGTGGACGACATCAGAGAGCTGCTGAACAAAGGGCAGTATACCAGGCTCAGGCAGCTGGTGCAGGAACTGAATGACGCAGATATCGCGGATCATCTGGAACATATGGATGAGGAAGAGATCGTGAAGGTGTTCAGGATTCTGCCGAAAGATCTGGCGGCGGATGTTTTTTCCTATCTGGAGATCGAATTCCAGCAGTTTGTCATTACGTCCCTGTCAGACAAGGATGCCGGCAATATCATAGACAATATGATGTCCGATGACGCCAAGGAATTGATGGAGGAGATGCCGGCCAATATCGTGAAAAGGCTGATCGCGAACACCAGTGCGGATACCAGGCAGGCGATCAATCATCTGATGCGCTATCCGGAGGATTCTGCCGGCAGCATCATGACGGTGGAGTATGTGGACTTAAAGGAGCATGATACGGTGGAGCAGGCCATAGAACGGATCCGGAAGGTGGGACTTGACAGCGAGACCATCAATATCTGCTATGTACTGGATCATAAGCGGACCCTGGTGGGGACTGTTGCGCTCAGATATCTTCTTTTGAGCGATCCGGAGGCCGTGATCGGGGAGATGATGCACAAAAGTGTGGTGTCCCTGCACACGCTGATGGATCAGGAAGAAGTAGCCAGAATGTTCAAGAAGTATGAGTTTACGGCCATGCCGGTGGTGGATAATGAGGACAGGCTGGTAGGGATTATTACCATGGATGACGTGGTGGATATTCTGGAAGAGGAGACGACGGAGGATATTGAGAAGATGGCAGCGGTGATGCCTTCCGACAAGCCGTATCTGCGTATGTCTGTCTTCGAGGCATATAAGAAAAGGATCCCGTGGCTGCTGCTTTTGATGATATCCGCAACTTTTACGGGCAGTATCATCACTTCTTTCGAAAATGCGCTGAGCAGATATGTGGTGTTGACGGCCTTTATTCCCATGTTGATGGATACGGGAGGCAATGCGGGCGGGCAGGCCAGCGCCATCATCATCCGCGGCCTGTCATTGGATGAGATCGCTTTTGCAGACTGGCGCAGGGTGGTGTGGAAGGAGATCAGGACGGCGGCGCTCTGCGGGTTGACGCTGGCAGTCTGCAATTTCGTGAAGCTGCTCATCTTTGACCGGGTGGGCATCTATGTGGCTTTTGTGGTCTGTTTTACCCTGCTGATGGCAGTGATCGTGGCTAAGGTAGTCGGTTCTACCCTGCCTATGTGTGCCAGGAAGATCGGGATGGACCCGGCGGTGATGGCAAGCCCGTTCATCACCACCATCGTGGATGCGATCTCGCTGTTGATCTATTTCAGGGTGGCCACGGTGGTGCTGGGGATTTAAAGATTTATGCAGGGATTTCGGTATGGAGATGCAGATGACAGGTAATTGACAAAGATATAAAGCGGCCAGGTCAGTGTTTGGAATGCACGGACCTGGCCAAAGTGACAGAAAACATATTCTATTTTTTGGCGGCGGCTGAGATGGCCGCTCTTTTTCTTAAGGTGGGATCCAGGATCTTCTTACGGATGCGGATCGTCTTAGGGGTTACCTCCAGCAGCTCATCGGTGTCAATAAATTCCAGAGCCTGTTCCAGGCTTAAGACTTTGGGTGGTGTGAGACGAAGCGCTTCGTCTGCACTGGAGGACCGGGTGTTGGTCAGCTGTTTCTTCTTGCAGACGTTCAATTCGATATCTTCGCCGCGTCCGTTCTGTCCGACCACCATTCCGGAATATACTTTGGTACCCGGGCCGATAAAGAGCGTGCCGCGTTCCTGGGCATTGAACAGGCCGTAAGTGATAGCTTCCCCGGCTTCAAAGGCGATCAGGGACCCCTGTTTCCGGTATTGGATATCGCCTTTATAGGGACCATAGCCGTCGAAGATGGTATTCATGATGCCGTTACCCTTGGTGTCGGTCATGAACTCGCCGCGGTAGCCGATCAGGCCGCGGGAGGGGATTGAGAACTCCAGGCGGGTATAGCTGCCGGAAGTCAGGCTCATATTCAGCAGTTCGCCTTTGCGCTGGCTCAGCTTCTCGATGATGGTTCCGGAGAACTCCTCCGGCACATCGATATAGCATAATTCCATGGGTTCCAGCTTCCTGCCGTCTTCATCTGTTTTGTACAGGACTTCCGCTTTGCTGACTGCAAATTCATATCCTTCACGGCGCATATTCTCGATCAGGACGGACAGATGCAGTTCTCCGCGCCCGGATACTTTGAAGGCTTCCGTGGTGTCTGTCTCTTCCACGCGGAGCGAAACATCGGTGTTCAATTCCCGAAACAGCCTGTCGCGGATATGGCGGCTGGTGACATATTTCCCTTCCTGTCCGGCAAGGGGGGAATCGTTGACGATAAAGTGCATGGCGATGGTCGGCTCGGAGATCTTCTGGAAGGGAATCGGAGTCGGATCCTCGGGGGAACAGAGGGTATCGCCGATGTGGATATCTGCGATGCCGGAGATGGCGACGATGGAACCGATGCCGGCTTCCTTCACGTCGATTTTATTTAAACCGTCATATTCATACAGTTTACTGATCTTGACCTTCCGCATCGTATCCGGGTCATGATGATTGACGATGACCACTTCCTGATTGACTTTCACACTGCCGTTGTCCACTTTGCCGACACCGATGCGTCCGACATATTCGTTGTAGTCGATGGTGCTGACAAGCAGCTGCGTGCCGGCATCCGGATCTCCGGCGGGGGCCGGAATATGTGTCAGGATCGTGTCAAAGAGAGGCGTCATGTCACGGCCTTCTGTATCAGGATCCGTGCTGGCAGTTCCTGTTTTGGCAGATGCATAGACGAAGGGACAGTCCAGCTGTTCATCGTTGGCATCCAGATCCATGAACAGCTCCAGTACCTCGTCAACGACCTGGGTCGGTCTGGCTTCCGGCCGGTCGCACTTGTTGATGCATACGATGACGGACAGTTCCAGTTCCAGAGCCTTCCGCAGTACGAACTTGGTCTGCGGCATGGGTCCCTCGAAGGCGTCTACCACAAGGATAACACCGTTCACCATCTTGAGGACACGCTCCACTTCTCCACCGAAGTCTGCGTGGCCGGGCGTATCGATGATATTGATCTTAACATTTTTATAAGTAACGGCAGTGTTCTTGGATAAAATTGTAATGCCGCGTTCTTTCTCGATATCATTAGAGTCCATGACACGTTCTGCAATTTCCTGATTTTCCCTGAAAACGCCGCTTTGTTTCAAAAGCTCGTCTACCAATGTCGTCTTGCCATGATCGACGTGGGCGATAATCGCTACATTTCTCACATCTTCTCTAGTCTGTCTCATGTTATCCTCCATTCCGAAGCGCTCCATGCTGAGGACGCGAGCAGAATTTAGGAGTTTTCCGAAGGAATACTCCGATTTTGCTCTGCGATCAATAGAATTTATGCCTTTCTATAATACGGTCTGCAATGCATTACAGTAAACATCATAACAAATTTCTGCTCCGGTTTCTGCCAAAGCCATATACGGAAGCTTTTGCAGAGCCGAAAGAAAAATTTCCAATGCTGTTAACTATAAAACCTGCTCATTATATCATCTGCCATTCTTTCTTGCAAGAGTTGTTAAATTTTTTGACAAATTAAATTATTGTTTGCGCCCCGTTGTTTTCCCGGCATGGGAATCAGCAGGGACATTGTCTTATCTGCCCGGCAGCGATGTCGGTTTCCGCGATTAATGACAGTTCTAATTTCGTCGCATTTCCTATATATTGATAATACAATACAAACAGGAATCAGGAATTTCTGCAATTCCACAGTCAGAAGGGAGAAAAACATGACAGATAAGGTTATTGAAAACAACCAGGTGGCGATCATGGGTGAGATCATGAGTGATTTTACTTTCAGCCATGAGATTTTTGGAGAGGGATTTTATATGGTAGATATCAGTGTGAACCGTCTCAGCGATTCTACGGATATTATTCCCGTAATGGTGTCGGAGCGGCTTTTGGATGTCACCGACGATTATAAGGGGATGAAGATCAGCATTGTCGGCCAGTTCCGCTCCTACAACAGACACGAAGAGAGAAAGAACAGGCTGGTATTGTCTGTATTTGCCAGAGAGATCGAATTTGTGGACGAGATCAGCGAGAGTGCCAGGACGAATCAGATCTTTTTGGATGGTTATATCTGTAAAGCGCCGATCTATCGCAAGACACCTTTGGGGAGGGAGATAGCGGATCTGCTTCTTGCGGTGAACAGGCCCTATGGTAAATCGGACTACATACCCTGTATCTGCTGGGGAAGAAATGCCAGATTTGCAAGCAATTTCGAAGTGGGCAGCCGCTGTGCGATCTGGGGAAGGATCCAGAGCAGAGAATATATGAAAAAGTTATCTGAGGATCAGCTTGAGAGAAGAGTGGCCTATGAAGTGTCGGTCAGCAAGCTGGAGCTGGTAGAGGAGGAAGACTGAAGCGCTGCGATGTGCCAGTGTCTGTTTTGGAAGAATTGAACAATAAGTTGCATGAATGGGTGTATTGTGTTATGATAATTAAATAAATTGCTGGTAGAAGTAATCTGAGATGTGTAGTTCTGATTGCCGGTTGCTTCTACGGTAAACTTACATCATGCTCAGCCTGCCGTCGGGCGGGCCGCATGGCCATACATGCTGTGAAAGTCGAAGACTTTCATAGTAAACTTACATCATGCGCAACCTGCCGCTTGGCGGGCCGCATGGCCATACATGCTGTGAAAGTCGAAGACTTTCATAGTAATATACAGAAGAAGATATCAGGTAGAACAGGGGAATTGGCGTTACCGTTGGACCCGGCAGCCAGTAACGCCCATAAGGAGTGCAATATGAGAAAAGGCATGATTCAGATCTACAGTGGCGATGGTCATGGAAAGTCTCCGGCAGCCCTCGGCAGAGCCGTTCAGACGGCGTGCAGGGGGGAGAATGTAGTGATTATTCAGTTCCTGAAGGGAAGGGGACTGACTGATTCGGAATTTGTTAAGAGACTGGAGCCGGAGATCAAGATATTCCGTTTTGAGAAATCGGACGAAGATTATGTGAATCTTTCTGAAGAACGTAAGACAGAGGAGTGGCAGAATATCCGCAACGGACTGAATTTTGCCAAGAAGGTATTGTATACGGGAGAATGTTCTCTTTTGATCCTGGATGAAGTGCTGGGATTGATCGATAAGGGGATTATTACGGTTGAGGAACTGAAGAACCTGCTTGCGGTGAAGCCGGAGGAGATGGATATTATTATGACCGGCATCACTTTGAATGATGAAGTGTGCGTTCTGGCGGATGAAGTGACTAAAGTTGAAACAATGCGTTTTAAGATCTGGGAGTAGGGTTTACGACAAGTATTGACAGATTTCCAGGGTAATGTTAAGATAAATTAATTCAGAAATAGAGGAATTGATAGAGGTTGCGCTTTTTATCAGTAGGTTTTCGGATGTGGCAGGCACAGAGGAAGGATTCTGAAAGGAGAAAGCGCCGAAAGGAAGAGTTACCTGTATGCTCTTGTCCTTGGGCATACAGTGAAGAACTGTATGACTGTCATCGGATCGATGGGGAGCTATCAGGTATGTGAGAGTTAAAGCTGACCCTTGGTGTGGTCAGCTTTCTTTTACTATGAAAGTCTTCGACTTTCACAGCATGGATGGCCATGCGGCCGACTAAGCATGATGGTAGTTTACAGTGAAGGTGACTGTTCCGGAAGAAAGGGTTTTACAGGCAAAGCAGAAAGGAAGGGTATGTATGGCGATTTTTAAAGGCGCAGGTGTGGCGATCGTTACACCGTTTCATGAGGACGGCAGTATCAATTATGAGAAATTTGAGCAGTTGGTGAACGAACAGATTGAAGGCGGCACCGATGCGATCATCGTATGCGGTACGACGGGTGAGGCATCCACGTTGACGCACGAAGAGCATCTTGACCTGATCAGATTTTGCGTGGAGAAGGTAAACGGCAGAGTGCCCGTTGTTGCAGGTACCGGCTCGAATTGTACCAGGACTGCGGTGTATCTTTCAACCGAAGCGGAGAAGTATGGGGCAGACGGGCTGCTTCTTGTGACCCCGTATTATAATAAGGCGACACAGAAGGGATTGTTTGAGCATTTTAAGAAGATCGCAGACTCTGTGGAGCTGCCGATCATTCTGTACAATGTACCGAGCAGGACAGGATGTAATCTCCAGCCTGAGACAGTGGTGAAGCTGTGTACGGAAGTCAGCAATATTGTCGGAATCAAGGAAGCCAGCGGCAATATCGGGCAGGTTGCCAGACTGATGGCGTTGGCGGACGGTAAGCTGGATCTTTATTCGGGGAATGACGATCAGATCGTTCCGCTGCTTTCTCTCGGTGGCAAAGGCGTTATATCCGTATTGTCCAATGTGGCTCCGGGACAGGTGCATGATATCTGTCAGAAATATTTTGACGGGGACGTGGAAGGCAGCAGGAAAGAACAGCTTCGGGCGATTGCGTTATGTGACGCACTGTTTTGTGAAGTGAATCCGATTCCGGTGAAGGCCGCCCTGAATTTGATGGGCAAAGAGGCAGGACCTACCCATATGCCGTTGTCTGAGATGGAGCCTCAGCATTTGGAGGTCTTGAAAAATGCTATGAAGGATTATGGTATTTTATAGATGACAAAAAGTGTCTGCTGCGGATGCAGGAGTGACGGCTCAGCTTTCGGCAGCGGACACTTTTTTATATCAGGAGACCAGAGGTTGAACATAGAAGATAAAGAACGAGTGAGTTGAAAAGGAGAGTGTATTATTATGGAAAAGAAGATCAGGGCGATCATGCATGGCTGTAACGGTAAGATGGGACAGACGATATCGGGATTGATCGCGGCGGATGACGAGATAGAGATCGTGGCAGGGATAGATGCCTATAGCGGGCCGACCAATCCTTATCCGGTATTTGACAGCATAGATGCCTGCGATGTGGAGGCGGATGTTGTGATCGACTTCAGTGCGGCGCCTGCGGTAGATGCTCTGCTCGCTTACTGCGTCGCAGGGAAGGTACCCTGCGTATTGTGCACGACAGGATTAACCGAAGAGCAGCTTGCGGCGGTGAAGAAAGCATCGGAGCAGGTGGCAGTCTTGAAGTCGGCCAATATGTCTCTGGGGATCAACCTGCTTCTGAAGATGCTGAAAGAGGCGACGCATGTTCTCGCAGAGGCGGGATTTGACATTGAGATCGTGGAGAAGCATCATAATCTGAAGAAAGACGCGCCCAGTGGAACGGCGCTGGCACTGGCGGATTCCATCAATGAAGAGCTTGATAATTCGTATCGATATGTCTATGACAGAAGCCAGGTGAGAGAGAAGAGAGAACGGAAAGAGATCGGGATCAGCGCCGTCAGAGGTGGTACGATCGTGGGCGATCATGATGTGATCTTTGCCGGGGCAGACGAAGTGGTTACTTTCTCGCACAGAGCCTACTCGAAAGCAGTGTTCGGCAAAGGTGCGGTACAGGCAGCGAAGTTTCTGGCTGGGAAACCGGCTGGCATGTATGATATGAGCGATGTGATCGGATAAAGAGAATAAACTCTACCATAATGGTATAGTTTTGAAGCTGCAGTAATAATACGGAGGAATTATGGACGATTTAGAATTGAAATACCTGAAAAGCCTTTCCAGACAATATCCGACGATCGCTGCCGCATCGACGGAGATCATCAACCTGCAGTCTATTTTGAATCTGCCCAAAGGGACAGAGCATTTTATGACGGATATTCACGGAGAGTACGAGCAGTTTAACCATATCTTAAAGAACGGATCAGGGTCTGTGCGGCGCAAGATTGACGAGGAATTCGGTAATACCCTGAGTATTAAGGACAAGAAGAGTCTTGCAACCCTGATCTACTACCCAAAAGAGAAGTTAGATATCGTACTGCGGGAAGAGGACGAGAATTCGATCGAAGACTGGTATAAGATCACGCTGCACCGTCTGGTACAGATTACAAAACGTGTTTCGTCCAAGTATACGAGGTCGAAAGTACGGAAAGCGTTACCGGAAGATTTTTCCTATATAATAGAAGAACTGATCACGGAGAAGGCAGAGATTCAGGATAAGGAAGCCTATTACAATGAAATCATACATACGATCATCCGAATAGGCAGGGCGCAGGATTTTATCGTCGCTTTGAGTAATCTGATTCAGCAGCTTGTCATCGATCATCTGCATATTGTCGGAGATATTTTTGACAGGGGACCTGGCCCGCATGTAATCATGGATACCCTTTGCCATTACCATTCCGTGGATGTGCAGTGGGGAAATCATGATATTGTGTGGATGGGGGCGGCCAGCGGACATCTTGCCTGCATCGCCAATGTGATCAGGGTGGCGGCACGGTATGGCAATCTGGATACTCTGGAGGATGGATATGGCATTAACCTGATTCCGCTTGCCACTTTTGCGCTGGAAACCTATAAGCATACTGACTGCAGTGCATTTTCGATCAGATATAATACGGAATATGATACCAAAGACCTGAGCCTTGACATGAAAATGCATAAGGCGATCGCCATGATCCAGTTTAAGCTGGAGGGCCAGATCGTCATGCGCAGGCCGGAATTTGAGATGCGTGACCGGCTTTTATTTGAGCATATTGACTATGAGAACAGGACGATCACGATCGATGGGGTAGCTTATCCCATGAAGGATGTTGATTTTCCTACTGTTGACAGAGATAAGCCGTATGAACTGACGCCGGAAGAGGAGCAGGTCATGGAAAGACTCCGCCAGGGCTTTGTGAAATGTGAGAAGCTGCAGAAGCATGTGAGATTTCTGTTCTCCAAGGGCGGGCTGTATAAGGTGTATAATTCCAATCTGCTTTATCACGGCTGCGTTCCCGTGGACGAAGAAGGAAACTTCAAGAAAGTCAATGTTTACGGGGAGGAATACAGCGGCAAGGCACTTTATGATGTGTTGGAGCATTATGCCAGAAAGGGATATTATTCCAACAACCTGCGTGATAAATTAAAAGGACAGGACATCATGTGGTATATCTGGTCCGGCCCCAATTCCCCGGTGTACGGGAAAGATAAGATGGCGACTTTCGAGCGGTATTTTGTGGAAGAGAAAGAGGTTCAGAAAGAGACGAAAAACAGTTATTACAGGCTTCTTGACAATGAGCAGGTGATTGAGAAGATCTTAAAAGAATTTGGATTGGACGGCAGGGATTCCCATATTGTGAACGGACATGTGCCGGTGGAGCGCAAGAAAGGGGAGTCACCGATCAAATGCGGCGGTAAACTGCTTATCATTGACGGCGGATTTTCCAAGGCATATCAGGATAAAACGGGGATTGCCGGTTATACACTGGTGGTCAATTCTTACGGAATGCGCCTGGTGGCCCATGAGCCTTTTGAGTCCACGGAGTCGGCGATTCTTCATGAGTCGGATATTTTCTCGGATTCGGTAATTTTGGAGACGACTACACACAGGCAGAAGATCTCAGACACTGATATCGGAGCTGAGCTGCGGGAGACGATCCATCAGCTGGAAGAGCTTTTGCAGGCTTACAGGGACGGTACGATCATCGAAAGATAAAACTTCCGGCAGTGCTGACAGAAGCTGCGCTGCCGGAAGTCTTTTAAGGTAACGGGCTATGCTCGTTTTGTCAGCGTTTGTTGCTGCCTGTTACATCGTCCACCATGTTTTCAACGCCGTCAGCGGCATCGTCAATGACGTCAGAAGCGGCATTCCCCACATCACCTACTGCGTCGCCGACATCGTCCAGTACGGAATCGTTGTCGTTCTGGTCGCCTGCGGTCACATCATTGACATTTTCATTCATGTCAGTACCGTCAGTGTCGTTTGTTGTGCCGTCGGTGGTGCCGTTTGTCGTGTTGTTTGCAGCATTGTTTCCGGTAGTACCATTGTTGGTAGTATCCTGGGATGTGTTGTTCATATCCCCGGTACCATTTGTAGTGGTGCCGTTTGTATTGGCATCATCGTTGGTATCCGACTGCGTGACGCTGCCATTGTCGCTGCCAGTTCCTGCATCGTCATTTCTTCTTCCGCAGGCAGTCAGTGAAGCTATGGAAAGCGCCATGAGAGAAACAAGTAATAAAGTTCTTGTTTTTTTCATAATTACCTCCATTCCGAAGCGTTTTACGCGCGATATTCGACTTCGAAGTATCACATCGTACTTCTGATTCGGCAGCCTGTTTTGTTAAAACATCTGCTCTTGTGTTATTATGTCTGTTAAAGAATAAAATATACGTAACAGTTTTGGGTGTTCTGGCAATGTCCTTTGGTGAATGTCTTTTTGTGAAGACGGACGTAGCGGATTATGCATATATGTCTGTTCCAGGGGATAGTGAAGCAGCGCATTCCAGCAAAATTGAGATTGTATAGTGCAGAAATGGAGTAAAGTATGGAATTCAGACCATGTATCGATATTCATAACGGCTGTGTCAAACAGATCGTGGGAGGCAGCCTGAAAGATCGAAATGACGAGGCCGTAGAAAATTATGTATCCGCACAGGATGCGGCATTTTATGCCAGATTGTACAGGGAATATCAGATTACGAACGGACACATAATATTATTGAATCCGGTTACATCCTCTTATTACGAAGAGACAAAAAGGCAGGCGTTTTGTGCTCTTCGTGCTTACCCTGGCGGACTGCAGGCAGGAGGCGGGATTACGACGGAAAATGCGGGGGAATTTCTGGATGCCGGGGCAAGTCATGTGATCGTCACATCGTATGTTTTCCGGGATGGACAGATTCAGTACGATCATTTAAAAAAGCTGGTCAGGAAAACGGGCAGACAACATCTTGTACTTGATTTAAGTGTTCGGAAAAAAGAGGATCGTTACTATATTGTGACCGACAGGTGGCAGAAATATACACGGGTGGAATTGACGGAGCAGGTACTTGATGAACTGGCAGGCTATTGCGATGAATTCCTGGTACATGCCGTGGATGTGGAAGGGAAGGCGGGCGGCATAGAGACAGACGTGGCCGAACTGTTGGGAAACTGGGGACGGCAGCCTGTGACTTATGCGGGCGGCGTGCACAGCCTGGAGGATTTAAGAACGTTGAAGAAGCTCGGAAGGGACAGAGTGCATGTGACGATCGGCAGTGCGCTTGATCTGTTCGGGGGGAATATGAAATTTGAAGAGGTATTGCGGGAGTGCGGAATGTGAGAAGATAACAGGACAAAAGATTTTCCAAGGTGTCAGAATAGCCGCCCTGGAAAATCTTTTTGTTAATGAGGGACGCCGCCGGCAGGGGTCAGAATTCAAGAAAATCTTTCTGCGCCTGGATTTCCGGCGGAATGGCTGCTCCCGTATTTTTGATCTTCTGGAACAGATTGTTATAGTGGTGGAGACGCTGGCCCTGCTTTACGTCATAGCGTTCCATGGTTTCTTTGTACAGCGGGTTGGCCTTCAGTGTGTCACGGATCCCTTTGGCAAAAGGACAATAGGTGAAGAGGATCACACGGGCAATCTTATTAAGACGCGGTGAACCGGCTCCCTCGTAGAGAACCCATGACTCGTAATCTCTGATAAACATCTCCTTAAAGCTGTTCTTTGCCTTCTGCATGGCCAGTTTGATCTTTTCTTTAGCATCCGTGGACAACTCATGGTTCTTCTTATAGAACTGGATATAATCAAAGTATTCGCTTGTAAGGGAAGGTTCCGTCACATCGTTCCATCTCGGGCCCTGAACGCGCTTACACATCTCCCAACGGAAATCTGCGGTCAGGCGGATGAAGATATTGGTCAGGTCCTCCATCTGGAAGATAGACACCATCATGCGGGCAGGTGTAGTACGTTTGCGCCCTTCGATCTCCTGCCACATAACGCCTCTGATTCCCATATTGGGCATCAGAATAATATCCGGAAGTACTTCCACGCTGATGTATTCCTTGGCGATGCCAAGCTCCGTGTTCGTATAGATCGTATCACGGTAATAGGCTCCGAAATCAACGGAACGAATATGGTTAAAGGTTTCTTCTACTCTTGCCACCGATACCAGCGAAGTGTCCAGATCTTTCAATATATTATGTTCTGAAAAGACAGGGCAGAAACTGCTGATCCGTCCGAACGTGATCTTGTTGATGGCCGGGAATACACTCTGGAGTTCGAAGAGTACCATTTTCTCATTGTCATTTAACATGGCAGCTTCTTCTGACGCGGAAATCTTGCCGCTCGTCTTCAGTTCATGGACATAGGCCTGGAAATCGGTGTCAAATTCATTCCGGCTGGGAGATTTCGTTCCCTTGTAGATCGCCATCAACCACTCATAGACAGTGTACAATCCCTTGGAAGGATCCGTGGGCAGATAGTCTACGATAGAATGAAGATAAGAAGCATTCTTCATGCCGGCCAGCTGTTCATCCACATATCCAAAGTTGAAGAACATCTTTAAAACTTTGGGTATGGAGGCGTCATTAAGGCTCTGGACAAATGCTTTTTCGTATACTTCATAGAACAGTTTGGTGATCTTCTGCCGCAGTTTTCTGGCGGCATCGTCGGAGCTGTTCTTATCCGTCATTTTACGGTATTGTTCCACAGATATTTTAAAAGCGTAAGCCGTCTCTTCGCTTACCTTGGAGTAGGATAAGATGGTATTAAGCGAATCAATGATCTCTGCGCTGGCTCCGGCGGCAGCATCGGCTGAATCTCCGGTATGTGCGCTCAGAGAATTTAACCTGTCATGATATTCGGCAACGCGTTTTTCATACATAGCCTGGTCGAGAGAAGAATGACTCTCCAGCTGGGACATCATGGCGGATATGGTATCGCTCAGTGTCGTGGAGTCCTCTGTATTCGAACCGATTCTGTAAAGCAGACTGGCGTAAAAATCGAACAGATCCAGCCGGTTCTCATTCATCAGAAGATTGGAGAGTTCGGATTTATAATCGTGCAGGACACGGCATACGGAGATGACCTGATAAATGTCCTGGCTTGCTTTGGCCATAAGGCCAAACATGAAGGCAGAACTCTTCTTCTTAGCGGGAGAGTTCTTTACCAGAGCAAGCAGCTGGGAATAATAACCGCCAAGCCAGTCGGCGACATCCTCGTCCAGTACCAGCTCGGACAGTGTTTCGAGACCGGGCAGCGCTCTGGCGGCCACACCGTGCTTGTTGCAGAAAGCAGTATAGCTGCCATAGCTGTCTATGAGATAATGGTAAAATTTATCGCAATCCAGCCGTTCCTGTTCGTACTGTTTGATAATGCTGCGCAGCTGCTTATATAAAGACGCAATGATCCGGCCCGACATATCGGCGTTAACGCCCATCAGGTCAGACAACTGTGCTTTAGAACAGGGATAAGGGGCAAGAGAGACTGCCTCATCTGCTTTATAAGTAATGTAATAGGAACCAAAGTGAAGTTCACAGATCCCGATAACGTCTCCTTTGGTCAATTGAAATTCACCACCGGGCCAGGTGGCGCGGACTGTGCCATTTGTGATCAGGTGGATAGCAGTGACCGGTTGTTCGCTTTGAAATAGTAGTTCCCCGGCAGGGAATTCTTTTACAGCCATAAAATGTTCCTTCATCTGCAGGTTATGCAGAAATCCCTTCTGAATAATGATAAGTTTATAAAATTTATATGCGGCAGTTTCCCGCTATATTTTAGTATACTGCGACTAGAAAATAAAAACAAGGAAGAATATAGCCCGCTTTTGCCATTTTATGCTGTACTTTTGAGGAAAGTATGCTAGAATTATATGACAGGTATGTCGATTATAAGGTTATGTTCAGACAGGTTCACATATTTAAGAGGATCCAGCGTGTTAAGGAATATACATGGGGGTTGTGCCGGTTACCGTGACACGGACGTTTTGCGAAAGGTGCAGAGACGCGTCGCGTAAAAGGGGCACAGGCAAATTCGCGCGTTGAGCAGGAATGGAGGATTTCTTATGGATAAGGAAGACATTGCGTACAGAAAGCAGGTTGTGGATACCTATAAGCCGGACGTGGAGAAGCTGATCCGTTATCTGCCGTGGCTGCAGGAGAAGGCAGGAGGAAATGTGCAGGAGAATTTCGAAGGTTCCGGCATTAAAGACAGTTCGATCACATTTCCGGTATATGACGGTATGTTGATGAGCTTTATCAAGGAAGTGCAGAGGACAGGACTTTTGGACCGCAATTATCCGTATGTTTATTCCAGAAACAGAATCAGGACGGTGAAAGATGAGCTTGCGGCCATTGACCGGTCCGGAATCAGAGAGATGGATATCCTGAAAGGTATTTTGTCCAAATATGTGCTGGGCGGTATGACGAAGGGGAAATTGTGGGGAGAGGCAGTCAATAACAGCGTTTTTCTGAATGTGGTGCGGAAGATGAAAGAGAATCTGGAGTTTTGGGATGGACCGATGCGCTGAGACTGATGATCCCGGGTGGACGATCCGGCCGGGAAGGCCGTGACAGTGTTACATGAAGAGTCAGCGGTCACAGTGAGTGCATGCTGCAGGAAGGAATCAAGGGCAGTCAGTTAAGCCGGACGCTGGAGATCGGCTTAATCAAATGATATTGGGAATGAACAGTAAAGACAGTAGAGAAGGAAATGCGGCAAATGGGTGAGAAATCTGTACAGAAGAAAAAATATATATTGGATACGGCAAGGCAGGTCTTCGTGGAAAAGGGCTATAAGAGTGTGACCATGAAGGACATCGTGGAAGCCTGCGGGATCAGCCGCGGAGGCCTGTATCTGTATTTTGACAGCACGGAGCAGATCCTGTTGGAGATTCTGCAGATGGAGGCGGAAGAGACGGACGATATTTTTTCCGAAAATATTACGGAAGGGGATACGGCAGCGGATATCCTGACGCTTTTTCTGAAAGAACAGAAGAAAGAGCTTCTGCAGCAGAATACCCTGACGACAGCCGTATACGAATATTTCTTTGCCAACAGATCCACGGACAAGAATAATATGCTCAGGAAGCAGTTTGAAGCCGGCGTGCGTGTACTGGAGAAACTGATCGAGATGGGAATCTCCAGCGGGGAATTCTACTGCGAGAACCCGAAAGGAGCGGCCAGCAACATCATGTATGTGCTGGAGGGGATGAAGATCAATGCGCAGACTTTCGGCATATCGGAGAAGAAGGTGGATGAGCAGCTTCTTTATATTATGGAAGGCCTGATCATAGATTAACAGGCGATAGTGCGCGGGAGATGTGATCACACCCGTCTTTTCAGGGGCAGTTAGTCAAGGCCTGCAGACGGTATAAGTATACAGGAGAAATCTCAGGCAGACATATCCGTGTGGTGTGTCTGTCTTTTTTTGTAACAGTTCAGCCATAAAGTACTCTGTAGACTGTGCGGGTGCCTGTACACAGAACACGGGCTGCAGAGTATTTTATGAGCGGAGCGCCTTCAGTTATGAAAAAAACGAACAAAGTTCGTTTAAATATGAGCCGCAAAGCGGCGCCGGCTGCGTAGCAGACGCTTTTATGAATGATGAGGGCTGAACTGTTACTTTTTTTCATAAAAAATTCTGGAAAGTTGAAGACATGGTCAGCCGTGTCCCGTTATAGTAGATAGAGTTGCTTGAATAAGCAGCAAAAGGAACTGATGCAGCACAGTTTATGACTTGGGTCAGGAGAGGAGGAAGATCATATTAATCGGGAAGAACAATTATCAGCGCTGATCGATTCCTACCAGAATCTTGTTTTTTCCATATGCTACAAAATGACAGCGGATTATTTTGCCTCCGAGGATCTGACACAGGAAACATTCCTGTCGGCTTATAATCATCTGAAGGACTTCGACGGGAAGCATGAGAAGGCGTGGCTGTGCAGGATCGCGACCAACAAATGTCTGGACTATGTGCAGAGCGCCGGGAGAAGAAGCATCCCTACCGAAGACACCGGCATAGAGGAAACCATGGGGAGAGGCCAGAGCTTTGACAACACACCGGAGCAATCGTATCTGGAAGAAGAAGTGCGGGAGACGCTGCTTGCAAGATGCAGGTCGTTAAAGCCTCCTTATGATGAGATTGCCAGGGCATATTACTATGACGAAATGGATGTGAGCGAGATCGCTGCGGCGAGGGGCATGAAGGTAAAGACGGTACAGACGCAGGTTTACCGGGCAAGGTCAATGCTGCGCAGGTTGTATGGAAAGGAGAAGGGCGCATGATTTATCAAATAGAAAATGAAAAGAAAAAGATGAAACAGAAAGACAGTGACGACTTCTCCGGCTATTTGTCCGAGGAAGCGCTGCTTGAACTGATCGGGCAGGTGGAAAGGGAAGAAATGCTGCGTGCACCGGTACATCTGAAGGAAAATGTATTGACACAGATCAGGAAAGAGCGCAGCGCGGGCAGAAAAAGGCAGGTCTTTGCCTACCGTGCCAAAGTGATGATCGCGATGGCGGCGGCGCTCACGGTGCTGATCCTGATGCCGGCAGGAAGCGTGGAAGACGAAAGACAAACGTTTCTGTCAAAACAGACGACTGCGGTATCTATGGAACAGGCAGCAGAGGAGCGGCAAAAGAGCATAGATGACAAATGGGAAGCATATCTGGAAGAACAGGCAAGCGGCGGCGTAAGAGGAATGATCGATGATATTGGAGCCAGGGTTTCGCGGTTTGGAAAGAGACTGTCATGGGACAGAGATGTGGAATAGTTTGAGAGTTTTAAGCAAATGATCATGGAGACTGGAAAGAGAGGATGAATAGGATGCAGAGAAAGAAGAGCAGGTTTTTGGTGTTTGTATTGTCTTTTTTCCCGGGAGCGGGAGAGATGTATATGGGGTTTATGAAAATGGGACTCAGTCTGATGCTGGGATTCATGATCCTGACAGCGATCGTTGGACTCACGAATCTGGGGGCGTTGGCGGTCTTCCCGTTCGCCATGTATGCATACAGTTTTTTCCATGCCAATAATCTGGCAACCCTGGATGACCGTATGTTTCACAGTATCAGAGACGAGTATCTGTTTGGATTCGGTGAGCTTGACAACCGGAAGCTTAAGCTGGAAGGCAGGAATCGGAAGACAGCGGCAGGTATTCTCATTGTACTGGGAGTGATGATGCTGTGGCAGGTGGCCTTTAATCTCCTCTGCGATATCTTCGGATGGGATAACCGGTTTCTCAGTGCCGTCTACTATTTCGTACGGGACGATCTGCCGAGAGCGGTGGTCGGCATCGGTGTGATCTGGGCCGGCCTTGCCCTGATCCGCGGTAAACGGATAGCGATCGAAGAGAAAGACAATGCGTCAGATGAATGGACGGGATACCGTGAGCGGCAGACAGCAGATGAGTGGACGGGATATCACGAGCGGCAGGCAGCGGATGAACAGCCGGTGTATCGGGAACAACAGCCGGCCGGGGACTGGCCGGGACATAACGGGAATCGGCCTGGAGCGGACGGTTTTAGAGAACAGAACGGACAGATGACAGTGCGGGAAGTACAGCCTGCCGCAGACGGAAGGATAATTTATGGAGAAGGACCGGTTGCCGATGGTCCGGATCTGCCGGAAAACAGGAATTAAGGAAGCCGGCGGGAGGAGTTTACGCCTGAATCCGCAGGTTAAGCAAGAATGGAGGGGACTATGGAACAGAAAGAGAAGTCTTGTCAGGTTAGAAGAATCGGTTCGGTAACATTCGGAATCACGTTGATCTGTTATGGTATCCTGTTCCTGATCAGGATCTTTGTACCGTATCTGGAATATCATATTATATTTCAGTGCTGGCCGATGGTATTTATCCTGCTGGGCATAGAGATCCTGATAGAAAATTACAGGTGCAGGACGAAGGATGAAAAGTTTATCTATGATCTTCCGGCTATATTGATGCTGGCAGCGATGTTGTTCTTCGCGATGATCATGGCGGTGATCGATTATGCCATACGGTGTGGCAGTGTTATGTACTGGTAAATATTTTCTCCCGGAAGATGCGGATGCGTGCGCGCGGATGTATCTTCCGGGATTTTTATCGTATGGAGAGTGCGCCCTGTATCGTTATAATTCCTCATAAGCGATCTCCCTCCTGGCCAGGAACTGTCGGATCGACTGATCCCACAAGGCGTCGGGGGTCTTATCCATCAGAAAGGTGTTATACGAAGTGCCGGTGACAAGAGTAAGGCAGGTTCCGTCGTAGCGGATATTCAGCACAAAGGCCTTGACCTGCTGGGGCGTTATGCCGGTATCGCCTTTTTTCAAAATAGAAGCCACGTATTCCGGGATCAGATGCAGTACGAACTGAAAAGAAGCAGGCGTACGGCGACCCTTGATCAGATCGAAACAGACAGGGCGTATGGTCTGCCACTTCGTAAATTCATAGGGGAGCAGTTCCCTGTCTTCCCATTCTTCACTGGTATAGAAATCCCGGTTTTGGTGTCCGTCTATATGGAAGGTATTATAGGTGCTGATCGTAGCTTCCTCCAGCAGGAAACTGTCGAAATCTTCCCCGCCCAGAAGCCTTCCCATAAATTGTTTTACATTCGTTATCTTAAGTGCGATCATAGGATACCTCGATATCATGTTATCAGTCGTTTGCAGGGTCATATGCCATGTAAGGTCAATGCGGCGGTGGAGAGCGCATTGCCTCAGAGCGGCCATGGGGAGAAGGCATGCTTTTGCATTCTCCAGGACATGAAGTTATACTCAGAACGGCATTTATGGGCGACTGAGTATAACTTCATGTTTTAGTATAGCATAATTGTGCAAAAGAAGAAAACATTTCTGCTGACATAAAAAGCAGTAAATCTATTTACAATACATAAGATTTCATGTTATCATAAGTAGTAATGAAAACTACATTGAATAGTTGCGGAGGCCTTATGAATTATAAAATTGTTGTGGACAGCTGTTGTGAATTACCCGGAAAATATAAGAGAGACGAGAGATTCCAGATCATCCCCCTTGGAATCGAGGTGGGAGATTATGCGATCCAGGATGACGAGAACTTTGATCAGAAGACTTTTCTGGAAAAAGTGGCATCCTGTCCGTCCTGTCCGAAATCATCCTGTCCTTCCCCCGAGAAGTTTATGGAAGCTTATCACTGTGAAGCGGAGGAAGTGTTTGTGGTGACGTTGTCCTCTCATCTGAGCGGAAGCTATAACAGTGCGGAGCTGGGCAGGAACCTTTACCATGAGAAATACGGAGAGAAGAAGATCCATGTGGTGGATTCAGAGTCTGCCAGCTGCGGAGAGACTCAGCTGGCTATGCGGCTCATGCGGTATAAGGAAGCAGGGTTGTCTTTCGAGGAAACGGTGGAGAAGATAGAAGTATTCAAGCGGAAAATGCGTACTTATTTTGTATTGGACAACCTGGAGACGCTGCGCAAGAACGGAAGACTCAGCGGCGTTAAGGCACTGGTGGCCTCCACGTTGAATATTAAGCCGGTGATGATCGGGAATCTGGGCGTGATCGAGCAGAAGGGACAGGCGATCGGTATCAACAAGGCGCTTGCCAGGCTGGCGGACAATATCGTAGCGGACGTGTCGCATCCGGAGAAGAGAACGCTCATGATCTCCCACTGCAACTGTCCGGAGCGGGCGGAGTATGTACGTACTCTGATGGAAAAAAGAGCTTCCTATAAGAATGTCGTCATTCTGGATACGGCAGGCATCAGCAGCATGTATGCCAATGACGGCGGCGTTATCGTGACGCTGTAACCAGTACTCTGTATTTGAAATACCTGTATTTTAGAGCGCCGGCTGTTCGCAGGAGAGGAACAGACCGGCGCTCAGCAGTCTGATACTCCGGCGTCTCACATCACATGAATCTCGATGGGGGATGTCACGAGCAGCAGTACGAGCAATACCTGTATGATCAGGATTGCCGGCATGCCGTATAAGAAATACCAGTGTCTGGTCTTATGGCGGAAAAGATGCATCCCAATGATGGAGCCGAGCGAACCGCCGATCAGAGCGAGTACAAAGAGCGTTGACTCCGGAATACGCCAGGCTCTTTTGCGGGCTTTGTGCTTGTCCACACCCATGATGATGAAACTGATACAGTTGACAGAAACCAGATATATAATAATAAGTGTAATTGCGTTCATAAAATTATCCTTATATTTATCTTTTTTGTAAAATACGTGTAAAATACAGTATTACTATAACATAAAAAGGCGGAAAAAGAAAGATTTACGAATAATCAGAAAACGCCTCCAGGGTATACCGCTGGAGGCGCTGGTATGGAAAATCAAAGCAGCTTTTCGCCGTTCTCCTGCATCTTCATGGCGCGGACCTTACAGGATAAGCCGAACAGGTTGATGAAGCCTTCCGCGTCATGGTGATCGTACATATCGCCGGTAGTGAAAGAAGCGATACTCTCATTATAGAGTGTGTGGGGGGAAGTGGTGCCGGCCTTGATGATGTTGCCCTTGTAAAGCTTGAATTTCACTTCGCCGGTCACATACTTCTGGGTGGATTCGATAAAGGCCTGGATCGCCTCGCGGATCGGGGTGAACCATTTGCCTTCGTAAACGATCTGCGCAAATTTGCTGCCCAGGTCTTTTTTCAGTGCATAGGTGTCACGGTCAAGGATCAGTTCCTCCAGCTGCTGGTGCGCTTCGTAGAGGATGGTGCCGCCGGGAGTCTCATAGACACCGCGGGACTTCATGCCCACCACACGGTTCTCCACGATATCTATGATACCGATGCCGTGTTTTCCGCCAAGCTCATTCAGGGTGGAGATGATCTCGGATACTTTCATCTGTTTGCCGTTGACAGAAGTGGGGATACCCTTTTCAAAAGTCATGGTAACATATTCGCCTTCATCGGGAGCCTTCTCCGGTGTGGTACCGAGAACAAGCAGGTGCTCGTAGTCAGGCTCATTGGAAGGATCTTCCAGTTCCAGACCTTCATGGCTGATATGCCACAGGTTACGGTCGCGGCTATAGCTTGAGTCGGCGGAGAAGGGCAGGTTAATGCCGTGCTGCTTGCAGTATTCGATCTCTTCCTCACGGGAGTTCATGGTCCATTTCTCATTCCGCCAGGCAGCGATGATCTTTAAGTCGGGAGCCAGTGCCTTGATGCCCAGCTCGAAGCGGATCTGGTCGTTGCCTTTGCCGGTAGCGCCGTGACAGATAGCGGAAGCGCCTTCTTTGCGGGCGATCTCCACTAATTTTCTGGCGATCACGGGACGGGCCATGGAGGTGCCCAGCAGATATTTGTTCTCATACACTGCATTTGCCTGTACGCAGGGCATGATGAAATCATCGCAGAATTCGTCTGTCAGGTCTTCAATATAGAGTTTGGAAGCTCCGCTGGACAGAGCGCGCTCTTCCAGTCCGTCAAGCTCCTCGGCCTGACCGCAGTTGCCGCATACGCAGATCACTTCGTAATCAAAATTTTCTTTTAACCAGGGGATGATGGCCGTAGTGTCCAATCCGCCGGAATAAGCAAGAACAACTTTTTCTTTCATGGTGAGATCTCCTTTGTCTTTTTGATTTTATTTTCTTTTTGCTTACCCTCACGGAGGGTATTTAAGACTGTTTTCTACAGTAAAACAATATACAATAAAACAACACAGAATGCAAGTGTGATTTTATGCATTTTATAAAAGATATTCTCTTAATTTTTATGCAAAAAGTAGATATAAGACTGAATAATATACATAATTAATGAATTTTTATGCGGTTTAAGACATGAGACAATCCGCATGGCGGGTTTTGCTCCCGGATAGGATAAAAAGCGCCTTTTAGCACGCTGATTACTTATGGCAATATCCTTGACAGGATAGAGGCTGGGGAGTAGAATGAAGGAAATATAGGAGTATATGAATATTTTATGTAATCTGCCGTGTGGCAGAGCATAAGAACAGGTTCTGAGAACCTGTAAGTTGTTAAGGAGGGATTCTGATATGTGGTTGAAGAAAGCAGCAGCATTGGGAATGACGGGTATGTTGGTTTCTGCAGCATTTGTTATGCCGGTTTCGGCTCATGGGCATCATGGCAGACAGGCGGCAGGATGTGGTTATGATCATGATCATTTATGTGAGGTCTGCACGGTGGAAGATTGTGCGCGAGTAGGCTGGCATGTGCATGACGGCAGTACTTTCTGTGGATATGATCATGTGGACGGGTACTGTGACGGGACCTGCGATGCGGTCAGAGTCTGTGCGGTAGAAGATTGTACGGTGACCGGACATCATGTCCATGACGGGAACAGTTATTGTGGTTATGATCATGCCGGCGGATTTTGCGACGGCACATGTGACAGTATTGAAGTCTGCGCGGTGGAGGGATGTACGAAGACCGGACGCCACACGCATGACGGAGAGACTTATTGTGGATATGGGCACAGCAGCGGATATTGTGACAATTCCTGCGTGCAGCCGAAGCGCTCCAGTGTAAGAGGAGGGTGCAGAGGGCATCGCGGACATCATTAAGCAGAGGTTGTAAGCTGGTAGTCAGGCGGTGTGTCTTCTATAAGGAGCTGTTAAGAATTAAAAGTAAATGAAACCTTACAGATTTACAAAGCAAAAGTTCGAGATCTGTAGGGTTTTGTTTTTTTCGGCAATTATGCTACAATAACTATATAGCTGCTTATGAGGCCAACGGGCGGCTTATACAGGAAAAGGATAGGAACAGCAGTATGGAAAACAGAAAGAGCAGGGAGAATATCGACCGGTTCATGGAAGAGCAGAGGAAGCGGATCGAGGAACTGGAACAGGAGAAAGCCGCTTTGAAGGAGGCTCTTATAGCGGCGGAGGAAGCGAATAAGGCCAAGAGCCGTTTCCTGTCTAATATGTCCCATGATATTCGAACACCAATGAATGCCATTATGGGCATGACATCCATAGGTTTGTCGCATATTGACGAGAAAGCGAGGGTACATGACTGTCTGGGCAAAATCCAGACAGCAGCCAGTCATCTGATGAGTCTGGTGAATGATGTGCTGGATATGTCACGCATTGACAGTGACCGTTTGACACTGAATGAGGAGCCTTTTTCTCTTGCGGATCTGATTCATGATATCTCCGTTATTGTCAGGCCGCAGGCGGCACAGAAGAATCAGGAGCTTAAAATAGAGATCGGCCGGATTGAGGAGGAAAATATTATCGGAGATCCGCTGCATCTGCGACAGGTTCTGGTCAATATTATCGGAAATGCGGTGAAATATACCCAGGATGGCGGGGAGATATCGGTGCGGTTTGCACAGCGCTACGCGAAGGCGGATCCGCCGGAAGAAAAGGAGGCGGAAGACGTCGAGGCGGCGCCGGAAACGGCAGGCAGTATGGAGGCGGGAATGGTATGGCTGGATTTTTGCTGTGAGGATAATGGAATCGGCATGAGTCCGGAATTTCTGCAGAAGATCTTTATCCCCTTTGAGCGTGTGCACAGCGAGGCCACCAGTAAGATAGAAGGAACCGGACTGGGCATGTCGATTGTCAAAAATCTGGTGGAACGGATGAACGGAGAGATCCTGGTGGAAAGTGAGGAAGGGGCGGGCAGCTGCTTTACGGTGCATCTTCCCATGGCAACGGCGCCACAGGAGACGACGGCCCTGCATCTTCCGACAGGAGCGGCCGTACTCATTGCGGAGAACAGGAAAGAGCGGGCTGGTCAGATGGCCAGGTACCTTCGGGAGGCCGGTCTTACATCGGTACATCAGGAGAAAGGCGCCCAGGCAGTTACCTGGTTGACCCAGGCTCAGTACGAGGGACATATGCCATGCGCCATGCTGTTGGGAGAGGAGCTGTCGGATATGCAGCCGCTGCATCTGGCCTCCCATGTGCGTCAGCTGGCAGGCCGCGACTTTCCGATCCTGCTTGTATCGGAGGCGGACTGGGTACAGCTGGAGTATCGGGCGACCAGGGCCGGAGTCAACGGATTCGTGCCCAGTCCGTTGTTTAAGAGCAGACTTCTGGGAACACTGGCGGAACTTCTGGGCGGTATGGGCAGTGATGACAATTCTGTAAAGCAGGAGCTGGATTACAGCGATCGCCGGATCCTTCTGGTGGAAGATATAGAATTGAATCAGGAGATTGCGGTGGAACTTCTGTCTGTGACGGGTGTGCAGGTGGAAGTGGCCGATGACGGCTCTCAGGCGGTGAAGAAATTTTCTGATGCACCGGAGGGCTATTATGATCTGATCTTTATGGATATCCACATGCCGGTGATGGATGGATATGAAGCCACAAGGCAGATCCGCGGCATGGAAAGAGCAGACGCGGCGGCGGTTTGGATTGTTGCAATGACGGCGGATGCTTTTGTGGAAGATGTGAGACAGGCGAAGGAAGCCGGAATGAATGAACATATTTCGAAACCTGTGGAGCCTGGACGTCTGCAGGAGATATTGTACAGACAGTTTTCCGGTTAGAGTCCGCTTTCCTTTATTGTGAGCAGCGGCAGAGACAGAGGGAGAGAAACGAGAAAGCATGCAGCCCTATCAGGAAGAATATATTGCAAATTTAAGAGAGATCGCAGCCCTGGCGGCGCGGAAGAAGACGGAAGGATATACGTTCGAAAGCTATCAGACGGAGCTTGCAAAGAACCGGAACCGGATCGCAGGGAAAGTGGAGCGTAATATGGAACTGCTCAGGGCGGGATTGTTTCCGCTGCTGGACCATCTGCCGGAGTCCGGTGAAGAAGAGCTGCAGGAACTGCAGGAATTTGCCGGCAGATTGTTTCAGGTCGGTGAGGAGCTGGATGTGGGTCTGTTCTGTCAGATCCATCAGGCATTATTGAACTGTGCGCGGTTGAAAAAGGATCAGGCCGGCATGATCCGGGAACTGTACTGGCTGGGGATCGGACGGAATAATCGATGCAGTAAACTGGTCGGTTTAGACTATTCTGTGGTGGAGAATTATGTCTTTGAAATGCGGCTTTGCTTTACGGAGGCCGGCGCCTATCTGAAATATTTTGATGAGATCGAGGATTCCGAGACCAGAGGATATATCCTGCGTGCCCGTGCCAATACGGCGTTGGGGCAGTATGCGTCGGCCAGCGGGAAGATCCAGCGTGTGAGGCAGACGCTGCAGATCCTGCAGGACCGGTATTATCAGGAGAAGGAACCCGGACTTCCCTGGGAGCGGTATATTTTCATGGCGCACAGGCAGATGGCCAGCAGTATTTCATACAGCAGGGAAAGTGACATGACCGCAGAAGATGTGGAGGCGGTGATGGAATCGGTTTATATCGTCTATCAGGCGAATATGCAGGAAGCGGCCAAACGGGGAGAGCGGCCGCCGATCCATTCGGCATTTAATTATCATGCGATCTCCTACTATTGCGGGCTGGATATGATGGACGGCCTGTTGACAAAGACAGAGCATTTGATGGATACAACGGAGATTTCGGACTTTACTTCGGAAAATATGTATGGGATCATTTCTCTGCCGGCGTTTTATCTGCAGTATCTGAAACAATTTCCGGAACGGATTCCGGGGCGGGCGGAATATATCGAGAATCTGTACCGGAGGATTCTGGACTACGTGGAGGTGTTCCCCGATGCGCCGGAGAACGAGATGCTTTTCCTGTACCTGCGTCAGCTGGCTAATAATTATGTGGAAACGGCAAACAGTATTCCTTACGGGGCGTTTCTGCTGAAACTTATCATGCGGTTTGCACCGGATATCTATATCCAGTCCTATATCGTGGCAAAGGCGGCGGCTGTTTTCTGTGATATCCTTATGGCGGAGGAGCCGGGATTTTTTGATGATATTGAGCAGATCAGGGAAGTGCAGGATTTTGAGGAGAAGCGGCATGAGGTCAGAAAATATGCGATGGCATGCGGGCTGCTGCATGATGCGGGTAAGATCAACTTCATTAACCTGTATACCCAGACAGGACGGCAATGGTTTGAGGAGGAGTATGAAATGACACGTCTGCATACAATAGTCGGGGAGAGCTGTCTGCGGGAATGCGCTTCCACGTGCCGGTATGCGGCGGCAGCATTGGGGCATCACAGCTGGTATGATGGTTCCCGCGGATATCCTGCTGGCTATGAGAGGCTGGAGTGCAGGGAGCGTCAGATGGTGGATGTGATCAGTCTGATCGACTGGCTGGAAAACGTGACCGATGCACAATGTCTTTTCACAGGTGTAAAAATGACATTTGATGCGGCCGTGAAGACGGCTGTCAGCCTGGAAGGGCGGCGTTTTTCACCTCTGCTTACGGCAAGGCTGCGGGACGGACAGATTGTTGCACAGCTGGAGAAAGCTTTTGCAGAGGGGAGAAAGGAAGCCTGCCGGCAGTTGTATGAGGAAGATTTTCTTTTCAATCATCCGGCGAAATGATAAAATAAGGATGCAAAACATCTTTTGACGAAAACTTAAAGGAGGGTATGCCATGGCAGCCAGTGAATATACAACAGCGTTAAGACAGGGACGGCGCAGCTATCGTGCGGCGCTTACCAGGGGCGAATATCCTTATCTCCCTGTGTTGGATGAGATCATGTCGTATACGGAAATAGCGGGGATGGAAAATATAGGGATCATGGATATTCCGTTATCCAAGATCGTAGGAACGAAGACGGTAGGACGGTCCAATGCGTTTGCGGACAATTTCATGCCGCTGCTTCCGGAAGAATCGGAATTCGGTATGAAGTGGGCGGCTGTTTACAAGCATCAGATCGAGGATGGGATCAGTGATCCGATCGTGGCCTTTGAATTTATGAATCAGTTCTATGTGCAGGAAGGCAATAAGCGGGTCAGTGTCATGAAATACATTAAGACGTACAGTATTGCGGCCGTGGTCACCCGTTTGGTTCCCAAGAAGACGGATGATAAGGAAAACCGCCTGTACTTCGAGTTTCTGGATTTCTATGAGGTGTCGCGCAGTTATGATGTCTGCTTTACCAGGGAGGGCAGTTATAAGAAGCTTTTGAAGCTAATGGGGAAGAAAGAAGATGAAGTGTGGTCCGATGACGACAGGATGAATCTGCATTCGGCCTGTTATAATTTCGAGCGGGCGTTTATCAGGGAGCACGGCGAGAATCTGGATATTAACGTTTCGGATGCCTTTTTGATCTATGTGGAGATCTATGGCTATGATAAAGTGAAGGGGCAGACGGAGAATGAGATCGTAAAGGCGCTCCAGAAGATGTGGACGGAGATCACGCTGGCCGATCAGGGCAGTCAGGTAGAGCTTGTTCAGAATCCGGAGCAGACGAAAGCAACCCTGTTCAACAAGCTGATTTCGGCAGGAATACCGGATTCCCTGAAAGTGGCATTTATCTATACCAAAACCATAGAAACCTCCAGCTGGGCTTACGCTCATGAGCTGGGCAGGCATTATCTGGAGCAGGCATTCGAGGGACGGATCAAGACGATGGCCTTTGATGAGGCTGATACGGAAGCCGAGGTGGAGGCAGCCATTGAGCTGGCAGTTACCGCAGGCTGCGAACTGATCTTTACCACGGCGACACAGATGGTGAACCAGAGTGTCCGTTCCGCGATCCAGCATCCGAAGGTAAGGATTTACAACTGTTCCATTATGATGTCTTACTCCTCGATCTGCACATACTATGCGCGGATGTATGAATCCAAGTTCCTGATGGGAGCCATCGCGGCGGCGCTGTCCAGGACAGACAGGCTGGGCTATGTGGCTGACTATCCGATCTACGGGGAGATGGCCAACATCAATGCCTTTGCATTGGGAGCCAAGATGATTAATCCTTTTGTGGAGGTGCATTTAGCGTGGACGAAGGTCAAAGGGACGGATGCGAGAGAGAAGTTGAACCAGGAGGGCATTGTATTCATTTCCGACAATGATATGATCACGCCGGGGAACGCTTCCAGGCAGTACGGCATTTATCTGAAAAAAGAAGATGGATCGCTGGAGAATCTGGCGACCCCGATCTGGCACTGGGGTAAATTCTATGAGCAGATCGTCAGAAATCTCTACAGCGGCGGCAGTACGGAAGCGGATACGCAGAGGGGGAAGAAGGCGGTCAACTACTGGTGGGGCATGTCGGCGGATGTGATCGATGTGATCTGTTCAAAATCCATGCCGCATGGTACTAACCGACTCATTGAATTCCTGAAGAATTCGATCCGGGCGGGAGCCTTCCATCCTTTTGACGGACCGATCTATGCGCAGGGTGGTGTACAGCAGTGTGAGAAAGGAAGGAGTCTGCAGCCAAATGAGATTATCACCATGGACTGGCTGGCCGAGAACGTGATCGGAAAGATTCCTGATCTGGAGGAACTGACAGAGGAAGCCAGGGCACTGGTAGAGTTCCAGGGAATACGGGTAGATGAATCCGATACGGAGAAGGGGGATGCTGCCCGCAAAGAAGTACCTGCAGAAGGAGGCCCCACATGAAGATCCTGGTGCTGGCCGATCAGAAATCAAAATATCTGTATGATTTCTATGAACCGGATAAACTGAAAGATATTGACCTGATCATATCCTGCGGCGATCTGTCACCGGGCTATCTGTCCTTCTTCGTGACGCTCTGCAATGTGCCGCTGCTGTATGTCAGGGGCAACCACGATGACAAATACGAGAAGACGCCGCCGGAGGGATGCATCTGCATTGAAGATGACGTCTTTGTATATGAAGGAATCCGCATTCTCGGGCTGGGAGGTTCCATGGAATATATTCCGGGAGCCAGCAATCAGTATTCGGAGAAAAGAATGCGCAAACGGGTGCGCAGGCTGCGGTATAAATTGTGGAGACACAGGGGCTTCGATATTCTTGTGACTCATGCGCCGGCTTATCAGGTCAACGATCTGGAGGACCTGCCCCATCGGGGCTTTAAGGTCTTCCGGACACTGTTGGAGAAGTATGAACCCAGATTCTTTTTCCACGGACATGTACATGCCAACTACAGCAGGAAATTCAAGCGGCACGATAATTTCGGCAAGACGACCATTGTCAACGGGTTTGAGTATTGTATCGTGGAGTATCCGCCTTCACAGGAAGATGGGACAGGCAGTTCCCCGGCATGATGCCGGAGACGGTTCTGCCAGCGGTGTGCATGGCCGTTGGGCGGTGTGTGGATCAGTTTTTATCTGCCAGCATAGATTCCACCTTCTCTACTGCGCTGCGGATGTAATCGCCCATGGGGGCTTCGGCGAGGCCGGCGATATAATGATTACAGCGGCTGACCGGGATCAGGATCTTGAAGGCGCGGCTGGCGCTGACTGCGGTGGCGATGGCCGGGGTGATCTCCCCCAGGAGGGCATTGGCGAACACGATACCGACAGGCCCCACGATGACATCGGAGTCGGCGGCGTTGACGATCACCGCATTGTCGCCGGTGGCCCCGTAGTCTGCTCCCGCTTTGAGCATGGCGGTGGTGGCGGCGCTGTTGGTGCCGATGGCATACAGTTCCAGTGTTCCATGTTTTTTCTTAAGCTGTTCGATGACGGTGCGGCCGATACGGCCGCCCTGTCCGTCTATGATGGTAATCTTCATCTGATTTACTCCTTATTTTACAATAGATATCATGGTGTTCTTTTGATGGGAAATTCCCTGCTTATTCGAGTTCGCGAAGAGAATCGTGCAAACGTGTTTTGTTCGCTTTGGAGATTTTGCGAAGCAAATTTGCTTTACTATGAAAGTCTTCAACTTTCACAGCATGGATGGCCATGCGGCCCGCCCGACGGCAGGCTGAGCATGATGGTAGTTTACTGTATCACAACACCTTCACTGCCTGCCGTCACTTCACCTGCCAGATAAGCCTGTTCGCCTGCCTTCTGCAGCGCACTCACTGTCTGCTGCGCATCCGCCGCATCCACTGCCAGCACCATGCCCAGGCCCATATTGTAGGTATTATACATCATCTTCTCTTCCAGTCCGCCCTTCTTCTGCAGCAGCCCAAAGATCGGCGGCACCGGATAGCTGTCCTTATGTACTACCGCCGTCATGCCCTCCGGCAGCATGCGCGGAATGTTCTCATAGAATCCGCCGCCGGTGATATGGCTACATCCCTTAATGGTCACGCCCGCACCGCGCACGGCTTCCAACGCTTTCACATAAATCCTCGTGGGTGTCAGAAGCGTCTCCCCCAGAGTAGCCCCCAGTTCTTCATAATATGTGTCCAGACTCTCCTTCGTCATCTCAAACACCTTACGGACAAGTGAAAAACCGTTACTGTGAACACCGGAAGACGCAATGCCGATCAGTGCATCCCCAGGTTTGATCTGTTCTCCCGTGATCAGATCCTTCTGATCCACCACGCCAACCGCAAATCCTGCCAGATCATACTCCTCCTCCGGCATCAGGCCCGGATGTTCCGCCGTCTCACCACCTACAAGAGCCGCCCCGGCCTGCTTACAGCCCTCGGCCACACCGCTCACGATCGTCGCAATCTTCTCCGGATAGTTCTTACCGCAGGCAATATAGTCCAGGAAGAACAGCGGTTCACCGCCCGCACACACCACATCGTTGACACACATGGCTACACAGTCAATACCCACCGTATCATGCTTATCCATCAGAAATGCCAGTTTGATCTTCGTCCCCACACCGTCCGTACCGGACAAAAGCACCGGATGTTCCATTTCTTTGATCTTATCCAGACAAAAGGCACCCGAAAAACCGCCGAGACCTCCCAGCACCTCCGGCCGCATCGTCTCCCTGACATGCTTCTTCAACAACTCCACCGACTGGTAACCGGCCTCAATATCAACTCCTGCTGACTTGTAATCCATAGTTTTCTCCATTCCTCCATGCTCCTTTCTCCACGTGCGGGTCTGCTCCTGGTCATGTATAATTCTGATAGCCGGCTTCCTGCAGCCGGGCATCCTTCTTCTTAACGCTCTCTCCCAGCGCATGCGTATAATCCTTCAGTCTCTGTAAAAGCGCAGCATCGGAAACAGCCAGGATCTTCGCCGCCAGGATACCCGCATTCTGACCGCCGCCGATGGCTACCGTAGCCACCGGTATGCCGGAGGGCATCTGCACAATAGAATATAAAGAGTCCACACCGCCCAGATCGGAAGTCTTCATGGGAACGCCGATGACCGGCATCGGAAAGATCGCCGCACACATCCCAGGCAGATGTGCCGCCTTCCCCGCTCCCGCGATAATTACCTTAAATCCCTTCTCCTCCGCACTCTTCGCATACTCAAAGAATACATCTGGCTCCCTGTGGGCCGAGATAATCCGCATCTCATAGGAGATCCCCAGCTCCTCCAGAATATCCGCCGCCTTCGCCATAACAGGCATATCGGAATCACTTCCCATTACAATACCTACCTGTGCCATCCGTGTGTCCTCCTGAAATTATTCATCTATAATTAACAATATTAGAAATTTCCCTTTCCCATAACGCAATCAGTATACCATAATCGCGGCACGAAGTCCATCATAACCGATTCATGCGGCAGCCGGACGAAAAACCGTAAGGAATCTACTCTCCGTCAAACGCTCTGTTCAGCTCCTCACAGCCTTCCAGCACAAATCGTCCGTTACGGATGATCGGTATGGTCTCGCCTTCCTGCGTCAGTACAGCCAGCTCTCCCAGCTCATCATAGGGGATCGTGATATCCGTATGGCAGTGGAAATATGCTTTACTGACATCCCTGTCACGCAAAACCGACACCTCATTATCCTTCGCGATAATCTCTTTCCCGTCCTGATTATACACCCGCACATTCTCCGCGTGAGAGTAGCACGTATCCCCCACTGCAAAATGCGGCCCTGTCTTCTCCGCGATCAGGATCGGCATCTTATCCTCGATTCCGTATTTGCGCGCTGTCACGTAAGCGGTAGTATTCGTGCCGATGGCAAACTCGCCCAGCGGCAGTGTATCGTGGTGGAACAACACATTATCCTTAATATATTTGCGGTTTTCCTCCTCGGAAGCAAAGTTGGCGCAGCCATAATCCACGATCATCCCGTCTGCAAATTTCAGCCAGATATTCTTATACTCCAACTCATTTAAAAATACTCTTGTCACGTGCAGGATTCCGTCCGTCCCCGCCAGTACCGGGGAAGTAAACACTTCTCCCACCGGGATGTTCACATCCGCCACACAGTTTTCAAAGTTCGTCTCTTTCTCCGGCTCTTTCAGCTCATGCAGGCTGACTTTTAAATCCGTCCGGTTGGCTCCACAGCCTTTGACTATTACAGTCACACCCCGGTCCAGCACATCGATAATCTTCTGCTGAATTCCCTGATACAGCTCATAGTCCAGCGTGTTAATGCGCACGATATCGTCGAAAATCTCCTCATAACGTTCACCGATATCCGGCACCGGGAAGGCGATGATCGTAAAGCTGCGTTCCTCCCCTGGAATATACTCGTTCTGTATGGCTCCCGCCTTCGAGGCATACTCTACCGAAAGTTTCTGCTGCTTCTCCGACAGCCTGCAGGCCGCCTGCCCGGTCTTCGGCACAAAGGGTCTCTCCCCGAAGATCTCCAGCACGGCCGGTCCGCCGTGTACCTTCGCCTGCTCTTTATACTGTTCGAAAGCACCGCGCAGACATTCCAGCCGGCGCTCCACAAGAAGCTTATCCAGCACCAGCGCCAGATCCTCTCTGTGGTCATAATCGAACTGCTTGTTGGGATTTGCCCCGAAATAACCGTTCTTATTGACACTCCTGCCCTGGAAGATATTCGCCCCCGAACGATAGATCGTAGATTGTAAACCAATACGGTCAAAATTATGGACCGCCCGCCGTATCATCCGCTCAAATCCCAGACAATACCGCACATTTACCGTCTTCTTGATGGAGATATCCTTATTGCCCGTCTGAAACCCGATCCGATAGCCTTCCGTGTAAGTATCGGCCATCAAAGCGATCCGCTCCTCCGACATCTGATTCAGGCGCTGTGCCGTACGCAGTTCATTTTCCGTCACATACTCACCGTAATAATAAAGATAACGCAAATCACTCAGATCACTTTCCATCACGATACGCAGGGCAAAATCTCTCTCCGGACAGACAAGCTGTGCTATCTTCTCGCAGCTCTCCGGCTCATAATAGTCGCTCACATACCAGTACAGGATCTGACGTATCTGCTCTGCATCCGGCGTTCCATCCACGTCCGTCTGTGCCGCACACAGACACGCCTGATAGACCTCCAGCAGCAGTTCCATCCGAATCACCATGGCAAACCTGTTCTGCTCAAAGGCTGCCGGGATCAGGCTCCGCAGCTCCGCGTACAGGAAGGACAGCATCTGTCCCATTGACTCACCCAGACAATTTACGGCATATTCCGGATTGGCATAGCTTTCCTCATAATGTTCCGGCAGAATATCCTCGTACAGCTTCCTGTTTAAATCCTGCAGCTCTTCCAACGTCATCTGGCGCAGCCGTCCGTCCGCCACCTCCTTCCAGACTTCGTCCATAGAAAGGACGAACGCCGCCATACTGTGAAAATACTTCTGCAGTTTTTCGCCGCAGGCCTGCTCCGTCGGTATCTCCCTGATTCGTTCCACTGCCAGCACATACCGCTCCTGTTCCAGATCATGCCTGTCCTCTTCCGCCATATATAAATCTTCCATATTCTGTCACCCTCCATCCAATATACCATATAATCTCTTACCCGACATGCAGTGTTTATGCATATGCCCCCGCATACAGGATCACACTGATCAGCGCCAGAGCCAGCACATTCAAAAAGATGCCCACGTAAGTGAACAGATAGAATTTGTCCCGTTCCATCTTAGAGACCAGACCCAGTCCGATTCCCACAAACGCATAGATCATGACCAGCATCGCCGCCGCCCCGTACTGTACGGGAATCTTTCCTACGCTGCAATAACTTACAAAAACAGCATACCCCAGCGTTGCCAGCGATATCACGCCCAGAATCGTGGACATAATGCCTTTCTGTGTATGCTCCTTATTGGTAAACATATAGCTGTTCTTTTTCACTGCCCTAACTCCCTGTCCATCCACAATTTCGAAATGGGTATCTTCGTCACCCCCGAAAACACCCATTTGTCACTTACGCAGCATGCCTGAGCGGCGCATGCGCTCAGAATAAAATTTTACTTCTTCCGGCCAGCAGCTTAGCTCCGCTGATCAGCAAAAGTACACCGCTCGCTACGCCCACCACCAGCGCCACCACACCGACTGCAATATTGAGCGCGCCGGAACCGCCCATCACCTTATAGGTTCTCTCCTCCATCTTTTCCTCCATTTCCAATATGCAATCCTCTTTCCCTCCAGGCTCATGTTACACCGAAAAGAATCACATATGTCGATTACTTCGCCCCATACTGTTCATAGTATGCGTCGATCGCACGCTTTAATGTATCGTCGATATAGATCGTACCTTTATACGGCTGACCGTAAAGACAGTTCACCACATCTTCCATCGTTACAATGGCATTTGCCTCAAATCCGTATTTTTCCCTGATCTCATGCAGGGCGCTTTTCTCGCTGTAAAGCCCCCGCTCCATGCGGTTCAAAGAAACCATCAGACCCTTAATCTCCACATCGGCCTGCTGCCTTAAGATCGGGAACGTCTCCTCAATCGACTTGCCGGAGGTGGTCACATCCTCAATGATCACCACCTTGTCACCGTCCTTTAATTTACTGCCCAGAAGAATCCCTGTGTCACCGTGATCCTTCACTTCTTTCCGATTCGAACAGTACCTGATTTCCCTGCCGTACAGCTCACTGATCGCCATGGTCGTGGCCACCGTCAGCGGAATCCCCTTGTAGGCCGGCCCAAACAGCACATCGAACTCCAGGCCATAATGATCATGGATCGCCCTGGCATAGTATTCTCCCAGCTTCCGCAGCTGCACCCCTGTCACATAGGCTCCGGCATTCATGAAAAAGGGTGACTTCCTGCCGCTCTTCAAAGTAAAATCGCCGAATTTCAACACCTGGCTGTCCACCATAAACTCGATAAATTCCCGTTTGTATGCTTCCATCTCAATCCCCCATTCTCATTCTTCCCGCTGTCTTCTTATATCCAATCAGCGCCATCTTTCCTCGTCACCCTCTGGCTGCCAGCGCCTGTGCAATATCCTCCCGCATATCTATCACAGCCGCCCGCGATGCGTCCGCAAAATTCTCCGCTCCATAGCCGGCATACCGCTCCTGCTGCCAGGCAGCTATGATGCCTCTGGAAGAATTAACGATCGCGCCCAGTCCATCCTCATTGAAGAAATGCACCAGATCTGCTCCCCTGCCGCCCTGCGCACCATATCCCGGTACCAGAATGTACGCTTTCGGCATGATCTTTCGCAGGATCTTCCCCTGCTCCGGATAAGTGGCTCCCACCACGGCTCCCACATAGCTGTAGGAATTACCCATGCATTCCTCACCCCAGGCAGCTACCTGTTCTCCCACGATTTCGTACAGCGGTCTGTCCGCACTTTCCTGACCGTCCTTTGACGCGCCTTTCACCAGCCTGTCCTGAATCTCCCCGCTGCTGGGGTTGGAGGTCTTCACCAGAACAAAGATTCCTTTCTTCTCCTCCTGGCACACCTTGATAAAAGGCTTCACCCCGTCCGACCCAAGATAAGGGTTTACCGTCACAAAGTCTTCGTCAAACCCACGGCACAGACTGCTGCCCACCTGCACCTGTCCCAGGTGTCCCACCGCATAGGCTTCCGAAGTCGAACCGATATCGCCGCGCTTGATATCACCGATGACGATCAGCCCCTTCTCCTTACAGTATTCCACCGTTCTCTGAAAGGCGATCAGACCTTCCACTCCAAACTGCTCATACATGGCAATCTGCGGCTTCACCGCCGGAATCAGATCATGGACAGCGTCCACAATCGCCTTGTTATACAGCCATACTGCTTCCGCCGCACCCTTCATCGTCTCACCATATTCCGTAAATGCCTTCTGCCTGATATGCTCCGGCACAAATTTTAACGTCGGGTCCAGTCCCACCACAATGGGAGCACCCGTCCTTTTGATCTTCTCTACCAGTTCGTTAATCACAGCGCTCTGCCCTCCAAATCCTGCAACACGTAAGTATTATCGATATACTTCGGGAACTCCTCCCTGGTAATCCATTTCCACTCGCCGTAATCTTCCGGCAGTACGATGTTCGCCCCATCCGCCTGCCTGATAGAACACAGATAGGCAATCCCTACACAGTGGGTATCCCCCAGCAGATTTGACCAGGTATACTCTATCCTCTCGATAATTCCCTCCACCGACAGCAGTTCCCCGATAGCACGCAGCACCGTATCGTCCGGCGCCTCGCCGTGCTGCACCTCAGCATCGATGAATTCCCACACGTAAGGGGTCGGAATATGGTCATCCACCCATCGCCTGATCACCAGATACTCATCGCCTTTTTTGATAATACCTTTTACCCGTACATAAGTATTCTTCATTCCCGCACCATACCTTCCCTTTTATTAGTTAAAATAGTACCATCGGCTATTTTACTTGTCAATCCACAACACACTCCTTCTCCTCCTCAGCGTGTCCGCAGAAATTCATATTCACGCTTCGCTGCCGCGTCATCCGGATAGGACTGCAGATAACTGTTCATCAGCGCCGATGCCGTCTTGAAATCTCCCATATACTCGTAGGCCACGATCTCATTGAACTTAAGGCTCTGCATCATCCCGTTGTCCTCGATATTCATTGCCGCCTGAAAGGCTTCCAGCGCCGCACTGTACTCCTTCATCTGCATTCTGCACAGTCCCAGCTGGTTGTAAATCTCCGCCCTGGTCTGGTCATTCTCCGTGAAAGCGGCATAGATACTGGACGCATAATTATAATCACCCAATGCCTCATAGGTCCTGCCCAGATACAGCGCCGCCCCATACTCTTTCGCCGAATCCATTCTCGAAAGATATTCCCGCGCCTGCTCATAATCGCCCATGTAGTAGCACATGCGTCCCATGTCGTAATCAGTGATGGATTTCTCGTTCTCCGCCATCACTTTCTGCAGATAAACCATACCCGCTTCTTTATAACCGTATTCCTCCAGCGCCATATAGATGCGGATCATCTGGTCATAATCCTTACCATCCAGCGCTACGGCCGCATCGAAATCCTTCTGGGCCTGCTCAAACTCACCCCTGGATAACTTTACATAGCCCCGCAGATAGAAGGCGTTCTTCTCCTTTGGCCGCAGCGCCAGTATTGCGTCGTAGGCCCGCACCGCATCCTCAGCCCGGCCACTCTTATAATAGGCCGTGGCAAGATAATAATTCATGTCAAAGTCCAGATCCTCCACACGGCCGCCGCTCTCATGCAGAGCCGCCTCCAGATAAAGGATCGCATCTTCATAGCGGGTCATCCCCATAAAGGCCAGTCCCATGCCCCGGTAAATCATCCGCCTGTCCTCTTCCTGATCCAACCCGGTCTCAAAATATTCCAGCGCCGCCTCGTACTCCAGCGCCTCCACCGCATTCATACCCTGTTTCGTATAACTTAACTTCTCCTGTGCTCCACAGCCTGTAACCAGCGCTGCCGCCATCAAAAGCACTGCTGTGTACCGCTGTGTACACCGGACCCGGCCGCTTTTGCCGTTCCTCCTGGTATCTCTGTTTTCCAATTTATCTATCGTCGCTTTCTTAAACCCGTTCTCTGTTCTCAGTTTTCTCACATACTGCCATGAATGTCCCTTTCTGCCATTCAAATCCCTGCGGCCTGAGTCTTCCCGTGCAGAACGTTTCGATATCCCGGCGCAGCGGGATATCTCATTCCTGTTCCTCCTGGCAGCTCTCTCCACCGCTACAATATCATACCATACCCCGATCGTAAATCCAATCGAACCGAAAAAAATTTTAGAAAAAATTCCCGAATGCAAAATCCTTCAGGATACCGAAAAACTCCCGCACCATATTATTCAGCTGAAAATATACGTTGGAGCGCGCCGCGATGCCGCACACCTCCTGAAATCCTGCCGCTTTCGCCAGATGGATACCCCGGAACACATGAAAGTTATTGGTGACGATCCCCACACTGATGTCCGTGCGTCCGATCAGTTCCGCACTGTAGGCGATATTCTCCGAAGTATCCGTGGACCGGTCTTCCATAAGGATCCTTTCCGCCGGGATTCCCTTCTTTGTAAGATACGCATACATCCCTTCCGCCTCGCTGCAGGGTTCATTCCTGCCCTGTCCGCCGGATACAATACAGATCGTATCCTCATTGCTCAGCAGATATTCATACGCCGCATCCAGCCGAAACTGCAGCACCGCGCTGGGACCTTTCTCCTTCATCTGCGCCCCCAAAACAATAATATAGTCCAGATTCTCCCTTCCCCTGTCCCGGTAGTGGCTGATGATGCAGCCTTCCACGATCACGAACAGCACGGCTCCCACAGCAGCAAGCAGACAGAAACTCCTCCGCAGCAGAAGCGGAGCCCTGTCCCATAATCCGAAGTGCAGCAGGCAGGACAGCCCCGCCAGACAGATTCCTCCTGCCGCCCACACAAGATAAAACCTGCTGCCGGATCTGATCATAAACACCACCGCGCAGTAGGCAAAACAAAACGCCGCTGCTAAAATACACAATAAACTTATCATCCTCTTCCCCATCCTGTCCCGTCATCCTTTCTCTTCACGCATGCACAGCTTTCGTCCGTTATACATCAAACAAAACGAGCAACGCCCGTATGCGAGATTCGCTTTGCGAACTCGTATCAGCGGAGAAATTTCCTATACCAGAACGAAAAGCAGGCCCAGCGGACCTGCTCTCCATAAATGCCAATGCACACCTTCCTATAAAGACAGGATCACTTCACGCGTCTCCTCATACATTCTCGTCACCTGTCCCATGTATTCCGCGATCTTCTCCTCATCGTAAGGCTCTGACCGCACTTCATCCGTCAACGGAACCGCATATTCCAGAATGCCGTCCAAACCAAGATTGCCGCACAAACCTTTCACTGTATGGGCATACGTAAAGGCATCCGCCCAGCGTTTCTCTTCCACTGACGCTTTCAAGCCTTCATAATTCCTGTCATCCAGAAATTTCTTCAACATTCTTAAATAAAAGTCTTCTTTTCCCATGAAGCGTTTCAGCACCTCATCATACTTCACACCGACCGTCTGTAATTTTTCTTTCATTGCCTTGTCCCCTTATCCTGTCTTTTCTTTATATTCTAATAAAAACTTCTTCTACACACTGCCTGGACCTTCCTCCTGCGGAATACACCTTTTGTGAATAGAAACTTCCATATTTAGATTACGTTGTTTTTGCACAAATGGCAAGTGTTTTCTGAAAGATTATTTTCTCAACTTTCTCCATTGAGAAATCTCCGGCATTATGTTAAAATCATGGTGTTGCCGTACACATTGTTTTGACATAACAGTCTGCTTCCCCGTTATGTCCCGGCAACCTTTTTACAGTATATTCTAAAATCGATAAGGAGATAAGGAGAATGGAACCCATGGCAGAAATCAAGTGGAATGATCGTTTCAATCTTGGTGTGGATGAAATCGACAAAGCCCACCAGAAGCTTTTTTCAATCGTGAACAAACTGATCGCCTTCACCGAGAATCCGGAGAAACAGCAGCACGCCTGCAAAGAAGGGATCAAATATTTCAAAAGCTACACCATCAAACATTTTGCAGAAGAAGAGGAATATATGAAATCCATCGCTTACGCCGGACTGCCCATGCACAAGAGCCTGCATGATAATCTTCGTGACAAAACACTGCCGGCCTTGGAAACAGAACTGGAAGACCAGAATTATTCCATTGAATCCGTTCAGCATTTTATCGGTATCTGTGTCGGCTGGCTTACCGGCCATATCATGGTCGAAGACCGTGCCATCACCGGCAGAAACGCCAACAAATGGGTGCATCAATCTTCCGATGACAAGATGGAATCCATCATAAAAGCGGCTACCCAGGGATTAAAGACGATGAGCCGCGCTCCGGTGCAGCTTATAAGCCAGCATTACGGCGGAGAAGGCTTTAAAGTCGGCAAACCTCTCTGTTACCGTTTGACCTACAGCCACAAATCCCAACAGAAACAGCAGGTATATATTGTCTGCGAGGAATCCGTGGCAATCCTCACTCTGAATAACATTCTGGATATGGATATCAAACGGATTGATCGGACCGTGATCGACGCCATGAAGATGCTCTCCGTACAGCTTGTCGATTATATCAACAAGTTTTTCCCGGTTGACGTGAAATATCAGCTGGACAAAACGGATCTGCTGACCTTCGACCAGTTTGCCAAGATCTTCTACAAACAGGCTCCGGCCTGCAGCCTGCTGTTCAACATAGACAGCCGGGGCTATGTGGCCATATGCTCTGATTTCATCCAACCGTAGTGTGCAGGACCGATACATAATCACCGAAACAAAACAGGGAACCTGCCGTCTCACCCGACGTCCGGTTCCCTTTCTTCTGTTCTGATTTCTGTATTCTTCTCTTTACAGTTCACACTGTCTCACAATTTCTATCGTCAGTGATCCCCTTATCCACACTTCGCTCTGGCTAAAACCTTATTCAATGTTGTGAACAAAAGCTCTATATTGATCGGTTTCGCGATATGACCGTCCATGCCATTGCGCAGCGCCTCCTGCTTATCTTCCTCAAAAGCGTTGGCCGTCATGGCGATTACCGGGATGCCTGCCAGTCTCTGGTTCTCCAGCTGCCGTATCTCCCTGACTGCCTCATACCCGCTCATCACAGGCATCTGCACATCCATCAGAACCAGCTGATAATAACCGGGATCTGATCTCTGCAGCATCTCCACGGCAACCTTTCCATTCTCTGCAACTTCCGTCGTAAAGCCGGCGCCGCCAAGAATCTCCACTGCGATCTCCTGATTCAGCTCATTGTCCTCGGCAAGCAGAATACGTCCCGCCTTAAACTGTACCGCCCCGCCATCCTTCTCTTCCTCAACCTGCTCCTCCGCACCGATAACGGTGCGCAGACATTTACGCAGCTCAGACATGAACAGCGGCTTGCTGCAGAAAGCCGTAACCCCTGCTTCCTTGGCCTCTTCCTCGATCTCCGACCAGTCATATGCCGTCAGGACGATGACCGGGACATTGTCCCCCATCACCTGTCTTACCCTTCTGGTCACCTCGATACCGTTCATATCCGGCAGCAGCCAGTCAATGATATAGACAAGATACCCGTCCTTTCGCATGCTGGCCTGCTTGGTCCGCAGTACCGCCTCCTTGCCGGACAGCGTCCACTCTGCCCGCAGGCCGATCTGCCCCAGCATATAGGAAACACTGTCGCAGGTGTTGAAATCATCGTCCACCACCAGTGCCCTGCAGTTCTTCAACTCCGGTATCGCCTGCTCTTCCTTCTCATCCTTTCTGGTCCGGAAGACGAAAGAAACCGTAAAGGTAGATCCAACGCCCAGCTCACTTTCCACTTCGATGGTACCATTCATCATGTCCACGATGTTCTTGGTGATGGCCATGCCCAGCCCGGTGCCCTGGATCCCGCTGGTCGTAGAATTCTTCTCCCGCTCAAAAGGTTCGAAGATATGCTCCACGAATTCATCGCTCATGCCCACGCCGTTATCCTTAATGGAAAACTCGTACTGGGCAAAACCATCCGGCGCGCCGGCCTTCTCCGTGATCCGCATGTTGATCGCACCGCCCGCACCGGTATACTTGACCGCATTGCCGAGCAGATTGAGCAGCACCTGGTTCAGACGCAGCTTATCACAGTAAATATCCTCGTTCCGTATATCCAGTGTATCGATATGTAACTCCAGCTGCTTCGCATGTACATCCGCCTGCACGATATTGCAGATACTGTGCAGGATCTCCGGCAGGCTGCACGCCTTCTCGTCAAGCCGGATCTTACCGCTCTCGATGCGGCTCATATCCAGAACGTCATTGATCAGGCTCAGCAGATGATTCCCCGACGTCATGATCTTCTTGAGATATTCTTCCATCCGCTCCCTGTTATCGATATGCTTCATCGCCAGCGAAGTGAAGCCTACGATCGCATTCATCGGCGTCCGGATGTCGTGAGACATATTGGAGAGGAATACACTCTTGGCCTTACTGGCCCTGTTGGCCTGCATCAGCGCATCCTTCAAGAGACCTCTCTGTTCCATCTCACTGCGGATCTCCTTATCCACGCTGCGGATACCCAGGACGATACTGCCGCGCCCGTTGCGGATCCCGGCACGCACGATCTTCATCTGATAATACTCCGGCTGTCCTCTTCTTATTGTGCGGAAATTCACATGGTACTGTTTCCCTTCGGACAGCCCCTTCTCTATCTCTTCCCTGGAAGTTGCCTGCCGCACCATCTCACGGTCTTCCTCACATACATACTTCTCTATATAGAAATCCATGCTCTTTTCATAAGAAAGTTCTTTTGCAAAAGACTCTCTGAACTGCTGGCTTGCTTCCTCCACACGCAGCGGCTTCCCGATCCCTGTCTCCAGATCAAAAAAGCAGACCACCTTATAGTCTATACTCAGCGCCTGCACAAGCTCCATCTGCTGCCGCTCATTCTCTTCCTCCTGCAGCTTCCTGTCCGTGCAGTCCAAAACAAACCGCTGATACCGCAGTTCATCATTCTCCCGCATCAGCTTTACGTTCCCCATCACATACCGGATCGCACCGTCCTTACGGCGCACACGGTATTCCACGCTGACGCTGTCTCCTTCTTCCTGCAGTCTGCGGATGTTCTCCAGAAGTTCTTCCCTGTCTTCCTCCATAACGGAAGATGCGATCATGTCAAATCCGTTCTCCGCCATCTCATCCATGGAGTCATATCCCAGAATATCCAGCGCCGCCTGATTCACGCTGATGATCTTGGATCCGTCCACACTGTGGTACATAACACCGCACTCGATATTGTTAAAGATCGTCTCCAGTGTGCGGTTCTTCTGTATGATCTCCTGCTCGTAAGCCCGTTCCTGTGTCACGTCGATGGCCACGCCCACAGTGCCCATTACACTTCCGTCGATATCATACAGTGGAGACTTGTAAGTCGTAAGCAGCCTGAGACTGTCTCCGGCCTTCACGCGCTCTTCGGAGACAAAAGTCTGTTCCTTCTCCATGACCTGACGTTCCGACTCGATACAGGCAGGATCGTCCTCCTCCACATCCCAGATATAGGCGTGCCGCTGGCCTTCCACCTTCTGCTTCGTCTTGCCCACCGTCCTGCAGAAGCTGTCGTTTACCTTCTCATGCACACCGTCTTTGTCCTTGTACCAGATGAGGTTCGGAACATTATTGATCGTAGCCTCCAGAAAATGACTGGTCTGCCAGTAATCTTTACTCGTCTTGTAAGCCTGCTGCCATCTCAGGAAATGAAACCGGATCTCCTCCTCGGACATCGGCAGTGTCCAGATATCCTTCACTCCGTCCAGCATCCTGGTTAAAAGCGGAATCTGCTCTCTCTCAGCAAGCAGAATGAGCTCTGTATCCTCCCCCCTGTCTGCAGTCAGCGCACACACTGTCTCCCGCACATCCATGTCCCGCAGGTCCGCCAGGATCACATCCGCTCCGCCTGTCGATGCATCCCCGGCCCTTTCACTCTTCGTAAATTCATGCGTAAAACATGGCAGTGGAGACATCTCTTCGATGACCGCAAATACATCCTGTCGAATGCCCACTAAGTGAAAATGAACATGACAATGGTACATTTCTCTTTCCTCCTTAACGATTCCGGTATTAACACACAAATTATGGTTTTTCACTCATTCTAATATCATACTGTATTTTGCGGTGTATGGCAATTATTTTTGAGCATTTTCAGTATTTTTGAAAATGTTTTGAACGGTTCTTTTCATTATTATGCATTTTGACAAAGAGGCAGACGGATACCCCGCCCAAAATCAGGCGGGGTATCCAATCTTACCCTCCATTTTATGTACAGATTGCCCGCTTAATCCTGCGCTTCCCGTCTGGAACTTCTAATGCCCGACAGGATACCCGTTGCAAAGCTTCCTGTTCCGTCCTGCTGTTTATTGTTTTTGTTTTGTCTTTATCTGTTTCCCAGTATTTATGAATATGCACAACACAATATCCTGTATGTAATGAGTTATAAATTGTACGAACTCACTATATTTTGTTACACACACCTTATTTTTTATATTATCTGCAAAAATTTTCTACATGCTCTGCATCAAATTATGTTTGCAGGGATCTTATTTGTATGATATATGTAGTGTATCGTCTATGTTACATCTGTTACGCTTCTTGTTGATCTGATATTCTCGGGCAGCTCTCTGACGCCCGTCCCAGGAAAGGCATATCCATGACGCAAACACACGTTTTTTTTCCATCTTCTTCTACAAACTCTACTGTTCCAAAGCACTATGTTAACTGGCACGAGGCCGCTGTCTGTGCTGTGCAGATCGAACTGCGGGATTATGCTGACCTTCTTGATTTCCAACCGGAATTTATCCTTGGTAAAAACAGCTACCGTATTGACCTGTTGGTGATCAAAAAACTATCACAACAGGCAATCCCCAAAAATATCGCCCGTATTTTCACAAGCTACAACCTGTTCGAAATCAAAGGAATCCATTCTTCCATAACAATCGGTTCATACTATAAGACCATCGGTTACGCAGGACTCTTCATCGACCAGGCCGGCGGAACAACACAATACACCTCGCTGGATATCAGCATCACTTTCCTTGCTTTTCGCTATCCCCGCAAGCTGACAAAACATTTATGCAAAGATCGTCATTTAACTGTTGAAAAAATCTCTCCGGGGATATATCATATCAATAAAGAAACATTTATGATTCAACTTATCGTTACATACGAACTGCCGCCGGAAGAAAATCTTTATCTGCGCTGCCTGACCGATAACCTGCAGGATATTGAACTGATCAACCGTCTTTCTCACGATTATGCCGCCCATAAAGAACAGGATATTTATACAAAATATTTGAATCAGTTAACCACCGCCAATCTGAAAGCGAAAGGAGAATCCACTATGGTATGTGAAGGATTATTTCATTTATTTGGCACTACTTCCGAAGAAGTGATCGCCCGCGCAAAAAAGGAATCCAAAGATGAATTGGATGCTTATTATCTGCCCAAAATCAAAACATTATCTTCCCATATTGATTATTTAGAAAATCTTCTCAAACAGAACAACATTTCATTTGACATGAATTCTGATTAAATTTTACCGGGTCCGATCAGTGATGGTTGAACCCGTTTTTTTATCCTGTCTTCGCCAAAATAATCCCTACTCATACGACAGAGATCAACATCGAATAAAATGGAAGAACTCCAGACACGGATACCCCGCCCAAAATCAGGCGGGGTATCTGATCTTACTCTTCATTCTATGTACAGCTCTCCAAGAAACTGCTGTTTAATGCTGCACGTCCTTCATCCTCTTCGCCATATTTCTGGCAATGATCGGACCCATCACTTTGGCAAGCATCGGAACAAGCTCGTGATCGAAGTTCACCTTCACAGCGGACTCCTTATCGATCACCAGTGTCGCCTCTTCCTCCGGCGTGCAGGCAGGCCAGTTTGGCATCTCCGGGTTCTCCGGGTTGCCGTTCTTAGCGAATGCCATTACAGAGTCAAAGATCAGTTTCTCTACACGCTCCGTAACGCCCTCTTCCTGGGTATAAGGCGTAAACGCCGTATTGTGGAAGAAATACGGGATATCGGCACAGTGCCAGGGTGTCCGGCTGCCGTCAAAGTTCATGTCCAGATTGAACAGATAGGACCATGTCTTATCGTTGCATTTACTTCTCTCCCTGATATAGTCGATCTCCGGTGCGCGGAAGAAGAAATCTGCGGTCATGATATCCACCGGGTTACGCTCCGGATATGCTTTCTGGAAACCTGCGATCAGCTCTGTCACATCCTCATCGCCGGCTTCGTTCTTCACATACGCAATACCTTCTTCTGTCGTTATGCTGCGGCGGTCATAAGGCGTAGGAGCAAAGGAACCGAACTCGCCGAACACACTGCCTACCATCAGCGGAACATGCGCCGTCTCCTTACGGAAACCGTTGGAGATTGGTTCTCCCTTATAGAAATCGTTGACGAAAGGCGCTCCGCCCACATATTCGCCGGCCTTCTCCAGCTCGGGTTTTACCTTATTATAAGCAGCACCCAGCTCGGCAAACGGAACCGTCTCCAGTGCTTTCACATCCTCGATCTTCAATTCCTTCATCATGGCCCGTACCAGCTTCTCGCCGCTTCCCTTGCAGTCCGCCATCGCACCGCCCAAAACGCCGCTCATGTTGATACCCTTGGCGATCAGGCCGTCCGCCGCCGGTGTCTGCAGCAGTGTAGTCACCTTCGCTCCACCGCCGGACTGACCGAATACAATCACATTCTCCGGGTCGCCGCCGAACTTCTCCACATTATTATGAAGCCAGCGCAGCGCAGCCACCAGATCATCGGTTCCCGCATTGCCGGAATTCGCATATTCCTCACCGAAAGCTGACAGATCGCAGTAGCCAAGCACATTCAGTCTGTGGTTCACGGACACCACCACCACCTGTCCCAGCTTACACATGTTCTCCCCTTCATAGGCAATCTGCTCGATGGAGGAACCGGCAAAGAATCCGCCGCCGTGCAGCCATACCATAACAGGACGCTTCTCCCCGTCCAGACCCGGCGTCCAGATGTTCAGATTCAGGCAGTTCTCACTCATGGGCCAGTAGCGGTGCGGCACCATCATCTCACCGATACCGGGCTGCGGCTCATCCAGAAGCGGACATACATGTCCGTAGTTGATCGTGGTCATCACATCATCCCAGGCATCTGTCGGTTCGGGTGCATGGAATCTCTTCGCCTTTGCGTAGGGGATTCCCTTGAAGATGTACATGTCGTCATAGAAATACCCACGTACCTTTCCTTTCTCAGTCTCCACAATGGCTGTCTTGTCATCGAAAATAAATTTCTTTTCCATTCTTACTGCCTCCTTGTTCATTTCGATCTCACTTAACGCATTGCAGGTTGCCTGCTTAATTCCACTTTTTCGTTAAGTTTATCGTTTTAGTTCTTAATTATTTATCATACATTTTCCAGGACTGTTTGTCAATTATTCTGCTTAACCTGAATACTGTCAGAAAATATCTCTTTATACCTCTTTTTGCACTCACTCTGGATGCCTGAAACCGTAAAGTTATCGGCCGGATGCCCTGCAGCAGAATGCCGTGCACCGTGAACAGCAACGATTTATCCATTATGATATCCATTTCATACCTTGACCCTTTATGCATTTCATTGTAGCATTATTTTATAAAGTAACGCAGCCGCCCTCCTGCCATATCATACCGGCAGGGGCCAGGAATTTCAGGAGTATCCTTATGGTCACAATCAAAGAAATCGCACGGGAAGCAAATGTCTCACCGACTACCGTCTCCCTGATCCTCAACAGAAAATCCAAAGAAAGGAAGATCTCTCCCAAGACCGAGAAACGGGTACTGGAGATTGCCAGACGCATGGGCTACCTGCCAAACCTCCAGGCCGTCGGCCTGAAGAAAGCCGGCAGTCAGTTCGCCCACCGGATCCTGATCTTCTGGGTCTCGGATTCCCGTACCCAGACGATGATCCATTTCTTCCGCGGCATCGAGGACAACATCGCAACCAATCACCTGCCTTTCGAGGTGCTGCTGCAGTCGTACCGGGCCGGACAGCTTAGTCATGCCATGAGAAACGAACTGCTTCTCTCCTGTCACGGCATCATCGTCTGCAACGCCTCCGAGAGCGATATGGAGTTTCTGGACAGCAACAGCTTCCCGCGCCCGGTCATCCTGTACAACCGTTATTCCGACAAGTATTCCAGCGTCGTCATGGATGACCGTACCATCGGCTCAATCCCGGTCAGAATTTTTGCCTCCCACGGCAGAAAACATCCGGCAGTGGTCTCCAGCCCGCCCACCTTCAACGGTATGCACATACGCCAGAATCTTTTCGCCTACACCTGTCAGTCACTGGGTATGGAAGAAACTCTGATCTGCCGCACCGACTATTCCCCCAAGAGCAGCTACGAAGCAACCGCAAGGCTGCTGCGTGAACACCCTGAGACAGACTGTATCTTCTATCTGCGCGAAGAACTCGCACTGGGCGCTCTGCGCGCTTTCACCGAAAAGGGAGTCCGCTTCCCCGACGACATGGAACTCATCGCCATCGGGGACTACAACCAGGAAATCAGCGCGGTATCATTCCCCAGTCTCTCCGTAATGCATCTGCAGCTGGAGCACGCGGCATCCGAGATCATCAATCTGCTCAACGACCAGCTCTACACGCCCGGATGCTCCGTCACTTCCAAAGTACTCCCCGTCACCTTTATTCCGCGGGAGAGCTGTCCGGCTTATATTCCGCCTGCAGACTGCACAGACTGATATCTCCCGTCAGCTCCAGACGGATCTCCACGGCTTTCCCGGCCTTTACGACCTCCCCGATCAAAGCCTCGTCCAAAGGCAGCCGTACATCGGTGTAGACAGGCTGCCAGCTGGCCTTCCGCCGCTTCGCGTCCTCTCTTGCCTTTTCATCAAGCGGCGGCATCGGCATCCGCTCATAAGACGCCGTATCGCCCTCCCAGAAGGCCGCCTTACGGTCATCTATAAAGACGGTGATACTGCTCTTTTCTGCGCTTCTGCAATGCAGCAGCAGTGCCTGCACGCCTTCCTCCAGCTTACAGTCGCCGTAACACAGCACGCCTTTCTTCGCCGGATCATGGAGAACCACTGCCTTAAAGCCGAAATGTCCTTCCGTCAATACCATATTTTCATAAGTATCATAGAGGTCTGCCGCCGTTCTCTGCCGCAGACACCGCTCTCCTGTCTGCTGTCCCGGCAGCTCCACCTGCGCCATGAGAAGCGCCTGCGCACTGGAAGGACCCGCATAGATCGTATAGCTTCCCTGCTCCACCATAAGCTGCCTGCTTATTACATCGTAGAAACGGAATTCCTCTGTCGGAACCACAAATTCCACCCTGCGGCTTTCTCCCGGCGCCACATCCTTTAAGCGTCTGAATGCCAGCAGCTGCCGAAGCGGTTTCTTCACGCGGGAAGCAGGCGCCGTCCCGTAGATCTGTACCACTTCATCTCCGGCCGCACTGCCTGTATTTTCCACCTGCAGGGAGATGTGCAGCATCGCGCCGTCCTGCAGCGTCACCGACAGATCCGAATAGGCAAACTGCGTATAGCTTAAACCATACCCGAATGGATAGAGCACGTCACCCTCAAAATACCGGTAAGTGCGTCCCTTGCCGATGATATCATAGTCGTCAATATCCGGCAGCTGATGGTCCCCCTGATACCAGGTCAGGTTCAGCCTGCCGGCGGGATTGTTGTGTCCGAACAGTGTTTCCGCCATGGCCGCTCCCATGTCCTGAGCCCCGGTCGCACTCCAGAGGATCGCCGGAAGCTTCTCCTGTGCCAGATTGACGGCATACGGATAATTCGAGAACAACACCAGCACCACCCGCTGGTTGGCCGCATACACCGCTTCCAGCAGCTTCTCCTGCGCGGGCGGCAGTTCAATGGTCTCCCGGTCCACTTCTTCCTTCGCATTGATCATGGAATTACAGCCGAGAGCCAGCACCACGGTCTTTCTGGCTCCCGCCAGCTTCACCGCTTCCTGCAGCCCGTCTTCCACCGTCTCCATGACAAAAGGCGTGCCGTCCCCGCCCTGCACAGACCAGAGACTGCCGTCCTCACGTGCCTGTACGGGAATGCCGAAACGGTTGGTCAAACGCACGCTGCCGTCCTCTTTCGGCTCCACATGGAAGATCTCCATCACGAACCAGTCCATCGCCGAATCCTTCTCCGCCGCGATCCGTCCCGGTTCCTCCTTGCTGTCCGGGCCGCCGTACAGCCTGGAATTCATGTATTTGCCCGTCCTGACACAGCGGAACGTGTGGCTGCCCGATCCCCAGTCTTCCCGGATAAACACATCCGGTTCGTCGCGCAGACACAATGTGCCGTCCTCTGCCACGGCGATTCCCTGCTCTCCGCAGCGGAACACCACCCTGTCCAGACCGTCCGCACAGGCAATCCCGGCTCCTGTAAGCTCCTTTATGCCGTCCAGAAGCGTCGTCCGGAAAGGCGGTTCTCCGCCGTACCAGTCCTGATACCAGGCATCGCTCAGCGGGCCGATCAGCGCCAGCTCCCCAGCCTGTTCTTTGGAAAGCGGCAGAAAACCGTCTTCGTTTTTCAAAAGCACAACCGCCTCCCTGGACACCTGCCGGCAGACCGCACGACTCTCGGCCGTATCCAGATCCGCCTCCGTCACCCTGTCGTAGGGATTGCCCGGCTGCGCATCATAGATGCCAAGACGCAGTCTGGTACGGAACGCACAGCGAAGAGCCTTATCGATCTGCTCCTCTGTCAGCAGTCCCAGCTCCCAGGCTTCCCTTGCCGCCTGCTCCACCATCACCGGATCGTCGGACATGGTATCCACACCCGCCTTCACCGCCGCAGCCACCGTCTCCGCATTGGTCCCGTAGTAATGATGCAGAGCCGCCACCAGCGCCGTGGCGCCGCCGTCGCTCACCGCGTGCACCAGACCGTACTCATCCTTAAGAATCTTCTGTACCTCGTCATTTAACATTCCCGGCGTACCGTTTATCTTATTGTAGGCGGTCATGATCGCTTCCGCCCCGCCCGTCTCGATGGCCCGGCGAAAAGGCTCCAGATACAATTCATACTTGTTGCGGGGATCAATGGAAACATTTTTCCAACCCCGTCCCACTTCCGTATTGTTACCGTAAAAATGCTTTAGGGTCGCCGCTACACGCAGATAACGGTCGTTATCTCCCTGCATTCCCTGTACATAAGCGGAAGCCATCTCTCCGGTCAGCACCGGATCCTCTCCATATCCTTCTTCCGTTCTGCCCCAGCGCGGATCGCGCTCCAGATCCACCGTAGGCGCCCAGCGGCTTAAGCCTCTGTCCGGATGTCTGTGATAGATCACCCGCGCCTCTGTGCCGGTCACCGTGCCGGCCTGTTTGATCAACTCCGGATCCCAGGTGGCGCTCATGCCGATGGGCTGCACGAAGGACGTGGTGGGTTCCGGCCCGCCAAGCCTGTTCTGGTCATTTCTGGCCTCCACGCCGTGAGCCGCCTCCCCGCCAAAGGACATGGCAGGAATCCCCAGCCGCTCAAGCGCCGGCATCCTCGACGACAGACAGTTCAGCTTCTCCTCGATCGTCATCCTGGCAAGCAGCCAGTCCAGCCGTTTTTCGATTGGCAGCGAACTGTCCCAAAAGGGTGTGTTCTTCTTTTCCATAGCTTCGTCTCCTTTTCTTGAATTATCATATTCTTAATTTTTTATATTCTTAATTATCATAACGCTTTCTGATTCTCACTCTTTGCCGCTGTCTTTCCATTCTATCTGTTCTCCGCGTCAGACGTAACCCTGATAATTGCACATCTTATCCGGATTATAATACATCTTACGCACCGTTTCGCCGGTAAATCTGGAAAAGACTGATATCCTTCCAAATATCAGTCCTTTCCGAATGTATATGCATATTAGATTAAATAAGCTGCTCTACATGGAGAAAATGTGAAATATCAGGTAACCTTACTGCGGCAGTTTTGTTGCCAAAAACTCCGTCATCATATCGCTTGCCTCCTGCATGCCATTTGCCTCCAGATCTGCCAGCATCGCATCCCAGTTGGCGTCGAAAGAATCTACAGGATCGGTCACACATTTTACAAGCGCCGGGAACAGAATCTCATTTAAGACTGTCACGGTGCTGTTGATCTCCTGCGGAACTCCATACGCCCACAGCGGTGAGTAAGGCGGCGTCTCGAATTCTTCCGGCTGCGGGAAGATATCCGTCAGCATCTCTACGCCCCATGCCTCGCAGGCAGCCTTCTCTTCCTCATTGTACTCTGCGATGGTGGACTGCTTGTTGGTGGGTGTATAGTAATCCCCGTTGGCATCCTGCACACCGTCGCCGTAGATCGGGAATCCCACACAGCTGCCGATTCCGGTATTCTTGCCATAATCGGGATCCGTCTTCGCCTTCGCGATCTCTTCTTCGGTACGATATCTCATGCCGTTCTCATCCAGGAAATAATGCTCTCCCTCGATGCCCCAGCGGTAAAGGATCGCGCCTTCATCGGAACACAGGTAATCCAGGAACTTGATCGCGCGCACCGGATCCTCACAGCTCTTGGTGATGGCGATTCCGTAACCAACCTGCAGACCCTGATACATTAAGCTGGGCGCCTTCTGGTCAGCACGCAGCGTCACCGGAAGACCACAGTAAGTCTTATCTGTTTTTCCTTCTGCATTCAGAGATACATGTGCCTGATAATAGTGCCAGTTTGCATCCGTGATCGCGATTACGCGGCCGCTGACGAGCTTCGCGATATAATCGTCATCCGTCTGTGTTGCGAAGTTCGGATCCAGAATGCCTTCGTCATACATACGGCTCAGCCATTTGAAATATTCTCTCTCATTCTCGCTCTTCTGTTTAAAGATACAGTTATAGTTCTCATCCACCAGCCAGGAACCATTGTCGGGAGCTGCATCCGCGATATAACCTGCCGGATTCGCCAGCGTGATCATCCAGTGCCAGTCCGCAGCGCTCATCGACATACCGATGGTCTCCAGACCATCCTCCGTAGTGGGATGCGCCGCCAGATATGACTTGATCATCGCCTCATACTCATCCAGAGTCCTGGGATACTCGTAGTTATTCTCTTTCAATACCGCATACTGAATCTGACAGGTTCCGCCCGTGCTGAAATATCTGCCGCCCACACCTGCATAGGACAACTGATAGATGCCAGGATCATCGGCGCTCCATTTCAGCTTCTCAAACTCGTCCCCGTACATCTTCTTGATGTTCGGGCCGTACTGCTCGATCAGGTCCGTCATGTCGATCAGCGCTCCCGCCTCATAAAGGCTGGCTGCAGACGTCTTGGAATAGATCAGATCCGGATACTCATCGTTGGCGATCATCAAAGCCACGTCCTCGGAAGGATCTCCGGTACTGGATACCGGATAGGTGATCTCCAGTCTGACACCTGTCGCATCCGCAATGGCGGAACCTACCGGTGTATCGCTCCAGCCGTCATCCTTACCGTCCGCATTGTAATACTCAAAGGTGATCGGTGAAGTATCATCTCCGCCGCCCTGCGCGTCCGCGCTCTCTCCTGCTGCCTCTCCCGTGCTTCCTGCACTGCCGGCGTCTCCTGACGCCCCGCTGTCACCGCCGCATCCGCTCAGTGTGCCGGCCAGCAGCGCACCTACGGTCAGCAGTGCCAAAATCTTTCTGCGTTTCATTCCTCTTCATCCTCCTTCACAACAATTCTGTGTTTTACATACGATATGATCTATGCCATCACATCAATAACAGGGACCCCCTGTTATGCTGCCTCTATTTTAATAGGAAGTATCTGCCATACACCAGTGACAAATTATCCACTTTATAGGCATTATTTAACCAGTTTTATCTCATCTCTCAATCCATGCCTTACGGTATTTCCCCGGGGATTCCTTGTACTGATTCTTAAAGGCCCTGATAAATGACTGTTCATCCGGAAACCCGTTACAATGGGCAATCTCCACGATAGAACTGCCGGAACTGCGAAGCATCTGCTCCGCGTGGGTCAGGCGGTATCCGGTCAGATATTCCTTGAAAGTCTGCCCGGTATAGCGCTTAAAGAAACGGCAGAAATATTCTCTGGAAAAGTGGAATTTCTCCGCCAGCTCCCCCTGCCGCAGCGGCTGGTCATAATTTAAATGAATATAGTCCAGAATAACCTTTTGCCGCTCCGAATCCTTCCAGTAGTTGACGTCCACACTGTCCTTTTCTATGGCACACTCCTCCAGCAGCACAGATAAGATCTGGCACACCAGCCCCAGGATCCTGACGCTCACACTGACGTCCTTCTGTCCTTCATACAACTCCTCGATTCTGGCCAGATATGCCGCAATCTTCTCTTCTTCCTTTTTCAGCGGATCCGTAAATGTGATCCTGTCATAGTTTGGAATCACACTGGTCAGGAAATCATGTTGGATCACCAGCGTGATCCCTGCCGTGTTATCCTCCATCTCCTCGAACACAGGATCAGCGGAATGCACTTCCCCGCTGCTTACAAGACAGACGCCGCCCACGGAACGGTCTTTTTTCTGTCCGCCCACATAGAACCGTACCTGTCCTTTTGACACAAAATTGATCTCCAGATCGTTATGCCAGTGGGCATCCACGCCCGTGTTCCTCCCTTTCGTATGCCGAAATATCAGTACCGGAGCCGGATTGCTGTATTGATGAACCTGCCGAAATGCTTCATTCTTCATAAACTTCGGTCTTCCTCTCATGGAATGACTTTTTCACCGGAAAAGGCTGATATTCATTCAATATCAGCCTTTCCCATACGTGTATGCGTCTTTATTATAACAGCCTGTATATTATTTCTTCAAGACCATACCATCTGACAAATAAGTTCTTAATATGCCGCTTACTGTACCTTGGTTGCCAGGAATTCTGTCATCATCGCATTGGTCTCTTCAAGGCCGTTCGCCTCCAGCTCAGCGATCATCGCATCCCAGTTAGCGTCAAAGGAGGACTCAGGCTCCGTTACACATTTAACAAGTGCCGGGAACGCGATCTCATCCAGAATGGAGACATTATTGCTCAACTCCTGCGGGATCGCATACGCCCACAGAGGAGAGTATACCGGTGTCTCAAATTCCTCGGGCTGCGGGAAGATATCTGTCAGCATCTCTACTCCCATTCCCTCGCAGGCCGCCTTCTCTACTTCAGTATACTCCGCGATCACGGATTCTCTGCTGGTCGGTGTATAATAATTGCCGGTCTCATCCTGCACGCCGTCGCCGTAGATCGGGAATCCGGTATAATTACCGATACCCGTATTCTTGCTGTAGTCAGGATCCGACTTCGACTTCGCGATCTCTTCCTCGGTACGATATCTCATGCCGTTCTCATCTACCTGGTAATGTTCCCCTTCAACACCCCATCTGTAAAGGACTGCGCCTTCATCAGAGCACAGGTAATCCAAGAACTTGATCGCACGCACGGGATCTTCACAGCTCTTGGTGATGGCAAGGCCATATCCAACCTGCAGACCCTGATACATCAGTGTGGGAGCCTTATCGTTTGGATCCATAACAACCGGCAGACCACAGTATGTCTTATCCTGCTTGCCATCTGCATTCAGAGTAGCATTTGCCTGCATATAATGCCAGTTTGCATCCGTGATCGCAACGACGCGGCCGCTGGAGAGCTTCGCGATATAGTCGTCGTCTGTCTGTGTCGCAAAGTTCTGATCCAGAATGCCTTCGTCATACATACGGCTCAGCCATCTGAAATATTCCTTCTCGTCGTCGCTGGAATGCTTGTAAGTACAGTTATAATTCTCGTCGATCAGCCACTGTCCGTTATCCGGAGCCGCATCTGCGATAAAGCCTGCCGGGTTGCCAAGGGTGATCATCCAGTGCCAGTCGGATGCGCTCATGGAGATACCGATGGTCTCCAGACCGTCCTCGGTGGTCGGATGCGCTGCCAGGTAGGATTTGATCATATCTTCATACTCTGCCAGTGTCGTAGGATATTTATAGTCATTCTCTGCCAGCACTGCATACTGGATCTGACAGGTTCCGCCTGTGCTGAAGATCTTACCCCGCACGCCCGCATAGGACAGCTGGTAGATACCGGGATCGTCAGCGCCCCATTTCAGCTTCTCAAACTCGTCTCCATACATCTTCTTGATGTTGGGACCGTACTGCTCGATCAGATCCGTCATATCGATCAGCGCACCTGCTTCATAAAGGTTCGTTACGGATGCTTTGGAATAGATCATATCCGGATAGTCGTCATTGGCGATCATCAATGCCACGTCCTCGCTGGCATCACCGGTGCTGGATACCGGATAGGTAATCTCCAACGTCACACCGGTAGCCTCCGTGATCGCCGCACCAACCGGCGTCTCACTCCAGTTACCGTTCTTACCGTCCGCATTGTAATACTCAAAGGTAATCGGCGAAGTGTCGTCTCCACTGTCTGCCTGTGCGCCGTCACCTTCTGCTGCTCCCTGGGAGTCTCCTGTGCTTCCCGCATCTCCGGATGCCGCGTCACCGCCGCCACAGCCGGTCAGCGTACCTGCCAGCAATGCTCCCACTGCAAGCAGGGCTAAAATCTTCTTCCTTTTCATGTTTAAGTCCTCCTTTTTTCTTTCCTTGATCTATGTAAAACTAAATCAATTCATATATAGTAAAACTGTAACTTTAGTCTTTTACCGAACCAAGTGTCATACCGCCTACGAAATACTTCTGCACGAAAGGATATACGATGATAATCGGCACTGTCGCCACTACCGTTACCGCCATACGGATCGCCATCGGCGTTACTGCCTGTGTGGCATTGGTGGTGGTATGTGTATCCAGCTGCATCGTCGCCTGAGACATGATCTCGTACAGTTTATACTGCAGGGTGGGCAGCTTCTTCGCATACAGATATGTATCCATGAAGGAATTCCACTGTCCTACCGCATAATACAGAGCGATGGTCGCGATAACCGGCGTACACAGCGGCATAACGACCTTATACCAGATCTGGAAGTCGTTGGCGCCGTCCAGCTTCGCCGCTTCCTGCAGGGCGCCCGGCAGTCCGTCGATAAAGGAACGGACAAGGATCATATTGTAGACCCAGATCAGACCCGGAATGATGTAAACCAGGAAGTTATCACCCAGATGCAGTGTCCGAACGATCAACAGATATTCCGGGATCATACCGCCGCCTACATACATGGTGATGACGAAAAGCAGTGTGAAGAACCTGTGGAATACGAAATCCCGGCGGCTTAAAGTATAAGCCAGCATCGCCGTACAAATCACGCCCGCCAGTGTTCCGATCACGGTTTTGGCGATGGAGATAAACAACGGCTGTACGATTCCGCCTTCCTTAAATACATATTTGTAGTTGGCCAGCGTAAAATGACGCGGAATGATAAAGTTAATATTCTTGATCGTATCCGTAGCGTCGTTCAAGGAGATCGCAAGCACATTCATAAACGGATACAACGTCACGACCAGGATGATCGCAAAAAACAACAGAAGAAAATAGTCGAACCATGTTTTATGTAAATTTTTCATCTCGCCACCTCACTCTATACCAATTTGTCTTCGCCGACCAGACTGGCGATCTTATTCGCGATCATCAGAAGCGTAACGCCTACTACGGACTGGAATACGCCAAGCGCAGTACCAAGACCGTAATCGCTGCTCTTAATACCTCTTGTATAGGAGAACCAGGAAAGAACCATCGTATGATCCTGTACCAAGGCATTACTGAGGAGCATCTGTCTCTCCATACCTACATTGAGCGCGCCGCCGATGCTCATGATCAGCAGAACGATGATCGTCGGCCGGATACCCGGCAGAGTGATATGCCACATTCTCTGGAAGCGGTTCGCACCGTCGATCTGTGCCGCTTCATACAGGCCCGGATCGATACCTGCCATGGAAGACAGATAGATGATGGCATTCCATCCCATCTCTTTCCAGCAGTCAATAATGACGATGACCATCCAGATCAAAGGAGAATTGGTACTCATCAAATGCAGATTGGCGCCAACCAGGGAATCGACAACGCCGCCGTCGTTGAAGATGTTCTTCGCGATGCTGGCGATGATAACCCAGGATACAAAGTGCGGCAGATAGGAAATGGTCTGCGTTACTTTCTTGAATTTCGTGAACATCAACTCGTTAAGCAGTACTGCAAAAAGGATCGCAACGATCGTACCTACAGCAATCTGTAAGATACTGATACCAAGTGTGTTGATCATTGTCTGCTTGAACAGTCTGTCCTCGAAAGCCTTCGTGAAATTCGCAAAACCGGCAAATGGCCGTTCCCAGATCGGCAGCGCAAACGTCGCCGGTTTTACCTCCTGAAACGCCATCGTCCATCCCCAGAGCGGAATGTACTTGAAGATGATGATCCATATAACAAACGGCAGTGACATCATCAGCAAATACCTCTGTTTCCATATCAGAGCCAAGGAAATCTTCTCTTTCTTATTGGCCCCTCCCTTGCCTTTAGCAACCATACTCTTACCCCCTGAATCTTTATTCTTTTTTTGTAAGATTTTTACACATTTCCGTGTGCACACGAATAATTATAACAACAACTCAAACGTTTTACAGTTGTATTACTTGTCTATTTCGACTATCATTTCTTAACTTTTTTCGTCAACTTGTATAATTTGTGCCATTTACGCCACCTTCTCACTATTTGCGCAAAAACCCCCTGTAAATTCACTGTTTATCCATTTTTCCACAGGATCAAATGCTGTCATTTTTAAACAGACTGGTCAAAAAATACATATAAAAAAGATAATTTATCTATAGTGCGCCCTCCTTTTTACCATATAAAATGAGATGGGCGAATTGACCGCAGCATAAAAAACAGAAGCAGGGAGGCATGGGAGCAGCCATGGACAGAGCGCATATTTACGATTATCTTTACAAAGAATCCAGCAAAGAAAAAACAATGAATTCGCGACTGCGCCATTTTACCCCCCCCCACTCAGATTTTGGCGATTTCTTCACGTTGTTGTCAAAAATGCCGGTGGATTACGATTCTCACGGAATTCCGCTGCTTACCTGGAACCATATCCTGAATGTCATCTATGACGTCTATGACATCCCCACCGATGTGGAGAGGACCGTAGTCCTGTTCAAGCCTTTCACGATTGAGATTCCGGAGCATACCCATACCTATTTCGAGATCATCTATGTCCTTTCCGGCAGCAGCGTCCATGTGATCAACCAGACCGTACAGACCTTCACTGCAGGGGATTTCTGTATCCTTCCGCCTGCGGCCAGGCACATGCAGAGCGCCTCTTCCGAATGCGACAGTATCCGGATTCTGGTACGCCTGTCCGCCTTCACGGAAATCTGTACCGGGCTTCTCAAGGGGCAGGACATGCTCAGCCGCTTCCTGCTGGGCAGCATCTATAATGAAAACAGTGAGCAGTATCTGCTCTTCCGTACCGGGGATAACGAAGAGATCCGGGAGCAGATCTTTCATATGTTCGGCGAGATGCTCTCCCCGGACAACTATACGGACCGTATCCTGACCGGTATGCTGATGGTGCTGCTGCTGCGCCTCTCCAAACAGTGGCAGGCAGCCACACAGACCGTTCCTCTTGGCAGCAGCGACCATGAAATCCTGCTTTACGTACAGGAGAACTACTCCACCATCACTTTGGAGAAACTGGCCGCTCATCTGCACTATACCGTTCCCTACTGCTCACGCTATATCAAGAAACTCTTCGGCTGCACCTTTTCCCAGCTGCTTAAACAGATCCGTTTCCAGAAAGCCGACCTGCTCTTAAAGAGTTCCTCGCTGACAGTCAACCAGATCAGCAAGATGATCGGCTACGAAAATCCGGAGAACTTCATGCGTGCCTTCAAGAAACGGCATCAGATGACGCCTTCCCAGTACCGGAACCTGTACGCGGAGAAGAAGGAGGATCTGCCGGTTTCCTGAAAAAGTCAAAAAAAAAAAACTGCCACGGTTATTTTCCGTGGCAGTTTTCTGCTGTATTCTTACTTGTCTTCCTGCTCTTCTGCGTGCACCTTTTTCATGGCCTGAAACTTCTCTTCCCAGGATTCCTCCAGCGTAAGGCGTGCCTCTTTGATCTCCATTCCGCCCTGTCCGAAGAATAATTTCAGGAAGGTCGTATTGTGGAAGGAAGGATGCAGCATCACGGTCTCGGTCCGCCACTCCTTGTCCTCGCCGGTGAGGGAGATCGTCTTCACGATCTGCTTATCCTGTGAAACGGTGAGCGGCACCTGCGCCAGACTTCCCTGTCCCACGATCCTGCAGACAAGATCCAGCTTATAAACACCTCTCTCGCTGAAATTCAGCTCGAAGTTGATGCTGCTGCCCTTGGCTGTCGGAATCTGCTCTACAGGCAGAAGCGCCTCCTTCTCCGGAACGGCAAGACGCACCAGCTCGCCGAAGGTCTCCGTCTCCTGTGCCGCGATGGCCGCCAGCTGCCTGTCAAGTTCGCTCTCCCTGCCCATCATACGCTGGTAAGCGGGCGTCCGCAGCAGATACCGGCAGATATTGGCTGCACTGCGCACATATTCGCTTCTGGCAACGGTTCCCTTCTCCAGACTTTCCGCGGAATTGTCATTCTGCGTGTTCTTCGAGGAATCCGCCGTTACCATGAACAGATCGTTCTGCGCGCGCACCATGGCCGCCACATTCTCCACCGTTCCGGTCATATTCTCGTCATTGCCCTTAGCCCACCAGTCAGTCATCACAATACCGTCATACTTCCACTCGCCCCGCAGGATCGTGGTCAGCATATCGTAGTTGCTGGCAGACCAGAAACCGTTGATCGGATTGTAGGAGGTCATGATGGAGTATGCGCCGCCCTCTGTCACCGCGATCTCGAAACACTTTAAGTACAGCTCTCTGAGCGCACGCTCGGAAATCACCGCCTCCACCATATTCCGCTTATACTCCTGGCTGTTGCAGGCGAAGTGCTTGATCGTGCCGGTAACGTCATAGCGTCCCATAGCCCGCAGCTGCGCCGCCGCCATCTTACCCGTTACCAGCGGATCTTCGCTGAAATACTCGAAGTTTCTTCCATTTAAAGGATTCCGGTGCAGGTTGATGCCCGGCCCCAGCAGGGTATCTACTTTATTCTTACGAAGCTCCAGTGCTTCCCACTCAAACAACTCTTCCGAGAGCGCCTCATTGAAGGTACTGCCAAGACATGCGCCGTTGGGCATGGCAAAAGCGATGCTGCCGCAGTCCATACGGATACCGCTCGGCCCGTCCGCACAGCAGGCAACCGGAATGCCGAACGCCTGCAGGCTCTCCGTAATGCCGCCGAAAGCGCCTGCCGTACCAGGCGTTACCTTCGGGGAACACATACCCTCGCCCCTTACCATGCAGCAAAGATCCTTGTCCGACAGCTGCGCCAGGAACTCTTCCATGGACACCGCGCCCTTCTCCACATCGGATAACTTATAGCCCTTGTCACCCGTGCAGGCGATGTTCTCCGGCAGTCTTTCTGCCCGGCGGTCTCCCGGATTCACCGTGCGCAGAGGCGCCGTCTCATACATAACCTGATAGCCGTCCTGGCCGCCTGCCTGAGGTTTCATCCGCTCAAAAGCAGTCACCGGTGCACACGCTTCCTCCGCCTCCTTGACTACCTTTGTCTCCTCCAGCGTCAGACTGCCCACCGCCGCAGCGCTGCGCACGTCGGTTCCCGCGTGGAAGAGATATTCTCCCGCTTCCAGAACCCAGCAGGATCTGTGTCCCGTAACACCGCCGTCATCATAGGAAGAAAGCGTATACCAGGGAACTGCGATCTGCAGTGTCTGGGCCTCACCCGGTGCAAGCTCCTTCGTCTTGGCAAAGCCGCACAAAACTCTGGCCGGTTTGCCCATCGCTCCCTGAGGAGCCTCGCAGTAAACCTGCACCACTTCCTTGCCGGCAACGGCTCCCGTATTGGTCACCTGCGCGCTGATCACAGCGGCCGTATCTGCATCTGCGCTTCCCGCTGTCTCCTCCAGCTTCGCTTCCACGGCAAAGGTCGTATAGGAAAGACCGAAGCCGAAAGGATAGAGAACCTTGTCCTTCGCAAAAGTCTCAAAGTAACGGTATCCTACATAGATATCCTCCTGATAGACATTCCGCTTCTCGTCCCCGTAGTTGCTGGTGGAAGGGTAGTCTGCGATATCTCTGGCGATGGTGTCCGTCAGCTTACCGGAAGGCGTTACGGTTCCCTCCAGCACATCCAGCACGCCGTTGCCGCCTTCCTGACCGCCCTGCCATACATACAGCACTGCCGCCGGCTGATAACGCTCCACCCACTTCATGTCTATGATATTGCCCACGTTCAAAAGCACCACTGTGCGCGTAAACGAAGCGCACACCAGACTGAGCATCTCTTCCTCCGCTTCCGTCAGCAGATAACTGCCCGCTTCCGCCTTATTATCCTGGTCCTCTCCGGCAGTCCGGCCGATCACGATCACTGCCGTATCGGACTCCTGCTTTGCCTCGTCCACCAGTTCCTTCGTCAGCGGCATCTCTTTCTGGAACCAGGGTTCCCCTGCCCAGCCCGCACCGGCATCGTAAGGATTCTCTTTCAGCCACGCTTCGTATACCGCCTGCAGCTTCTCATTCAGTACAAAAGAGCTCTCCTTAAGCGCCTCCCGGATACCGGTCACATAACTTGTGTTGACCAGACCGCCGGAGCCTGTGCCGCTCTTGTAATAATTAAACTGTCCCCGGCCGAAAAGTGCGATCTTCTCGCCCTTGCCAAGCGGCAGCACCTGCCCCTCGTTGCGCAGCATGACAATACCTTCCGCAGCCACGGCCCTTGCCGCCGCCGCATATAATTTTGTGTCAAAAACTTTGTTCTCCATCCCCTACTCCTTTCCTGTTGCAGGATTATTTCTTAAAATATAGTATATAACATTTGCAGGGGATTCCACAACCGCAGAGGGGATAAATATTCAGATTCCGGCTATCATTTTTTAGCCTTTTGGATTTCCATATTGCAGTGTCTCTATACCTTATCGGCTTTATCCCACATGGATCACTACTGGTCCGACCGGCATGAATCAACTGTCTACTCGCCCAGATACGCCTTCTTGACCGCATCGTTGTGCATCAATTCCTCTGCGTTTCCTTCCAGAGAGATCTTCCCGGTCTCCAGCACATAGGCCCTGTCTGCGATCGCCAGCGCCTTCTTCGCATTCTGCTCCACCAGAAGCACCGTAGTCCCCGACTGGCTGACCTTCTTGATGATATCGAAGATCTCGTTGACGAAGATCGGTGACAGGCCCATGGAAGGCTCATCCATCAGAATGATAGCGGGCTGGCTCATCAGGGCGCGCCCCATGGCCAGCATCTGCTGCTCACCGCCGCTCAAAGTTCCGGCCATCTGCGTCTTACGCTCTTCCAGACGCGGAAAACGCTCATACACCATATGCAGATTTTCCCTGATCTCGTTCTTGTCCTTCCGCGTGTAAGCGCCCATCATCAGATTATCATAAACCGATAACTGTGCAAACACACGCCGCCCCTCCGGCACATGCGCCATTCCCATGGGCACGATCTTATATCCCGGCGTCTTCGTGATATCTTTTCCCTCGAAAATAATGCTGCCGCTGGTGGGCCTGATCAGCCCCGTAACCGTGTGCAGCGTCGTCGTCTTTCCCGCACCGTTGGCGCCGATCAAAGCGATGACCTCTCCCTGCTCCACCTCAAAACTGATTCCTTTGATCGCTTCTATCACACCATAATGAACATGGAGATCTCTCACTTCCAACATCGCCATACCATATTCCTCCCGCTATGCGCTCTTTGCTTCTCTCTTCTTACCGCCTGATTATCTGATCGTCTTATTCTCCCAAATAAGCCGTAATAACATGCGGATCGTTCAGCACTTCCTGGGTCTCCCCCTGTGCCAGCACTTCTCCGAAATTCAACACCGTCAGCTTCTCACAGATGCCGGCCACCAGCTTCATATCATGCTCGATCAGCAGGATCGTCATCTCGAAACGGTCTCTCACGAAGCGGATCGTCTCCATCAGTTCCCCCGTCTCATTGGGGTTCATGCCTGCTGCCGGCTCGTCCAGCAGCAGAAGTTTCGGGTTTGTGGCCATGGCTCTGGCGATCTCCAGCTTCCTCTGCTGACCGTAAGGCAGATTTTCCGCCTTATAGTCCGCATACTTTTCCAGTCCGAACACCTCAAGAAGCTCCATCGCCTTCGCGTTCATCTCTTTTTCCACCTTATGATAACGGGGCAGCCTTAAGATACCCTCGAAAGTAGAATAAGGATAATGGTTGTGCAGACCCACCTTCACATTGTCAAGCACCGGCATATCATGAAACAGACGTATATTCTGAAAGGTTCTCGCGATGCCCGCCTTACAGATTTCGATCGTCTTTTTGCCCGTCAGATTCACACCGTCCAGCAGGATCGCACCCTCGTCCGGCTGGTACACCCCCGTAAGCAGATTAAAGATCGTCGTCTTCCCGGCGCCGTTTGGCCCGATCAGGCCATACAACTGCCCCTTTTCCACAGAAATATCAAATGCGTTCACCGCCCGCAGGCCGCCAAAGGAGATTCCCAAATTCTTTGTCTCTAACAATGCCATCTCTATACCGCCTCCTTTTCCGCTTTCCTGCCGGGTAACAGTTTCTGCTGCAGCCTTTTTCTGAAAAATACCGCATTCGGGCTCCAGTTAAAGATCATCATCACGATCAGAACGATCGAGTAGATCAGCATACGGTAATCGCTCAGGCCGCGCAGCACTTCCGGCAGCAGCGTCAAAAGCACCGCCGCCACGATGGAGCCGCGGATATTGCCGATACCGCCCAGCACCACGAATACCAGGATCATGATCGACATATTGTAGCCAAAATTCTTGGGCAGCGCATTCAGCGTAGACAGATTATGCGCATACAGCACACCCGCCACACCCGCCAGCGACGCGGAGACGGTAAAGGCGATCAGCTTGTATTTCGTCACATTGATGCCCACAGACTCGGCGGCGATCCTGTTGTCACGGATGGACATGACCGCACGCCCCGTTCTGGAATGAATGAAATTCAATACGATAAACAGCGTGACCAGAATCAGGATCACCCCCACCGTAAAATTAGAGTCATTCGGTGTGCCCGTAACGCCCTGCGCCCCCTTGATCAGCATCAGCCCGTCCTCCTCCATATGCAAAGACAGGGCGTCTTTCATGGAAAAATGAACGCCGCTGCTGTCCACACCCAGATATAATGCATTGATGATATTCTTAATGATCTCGCCAAAAGCCAGCGTCACGATGGCCAGATAGTCGCCCCGAAGCCGCAGTACCGGTATCCCCACCAGAAATCCCACCAGTGCGGCGGATGCCGCCCCGATCAGCAGCGCCAGGAAAAACCGGAACCCGCCCGGCAGCGCTTCCTTGAAAGCCAGCGAAAAAACCGCGCTGGCAAAAGCGCCCACACACATAAATCCCGCGTGCCCCAGGCTCAGCTCTCCCAGAATGCCCACCGTGAGATTCAACGCCACCGCCACGATCACATAAGTACAAAAAGGAACCAACAGTCCCTGGATCAGACTGGATACATGCCCCGTCGATACCAGAAGCTGTACCACAATATATGTGAGGATCACCATCCCATAGGTGATCATATCATTCTTCGTCGTCTTACTTAATTTAGATTCGTTTACCTTCATTTCCATCTCCATGCCCTTCCTTTGCCCCGCCTCAGACATCCTCTGCCGTTCTATCCATTCTTCCGGTTTCCGCATATCTGCCTTCGCTTACCATCGCAGACAGATTCGCCTGTTCTCTCACTGCCGCCACTTACCACCGCAGACGGTCCGCCTGTCCCTTCACTGCCGACGCTTACCATCACAGCGCGCTTGCACCGGAAGCAGTCTAAACCTTCTCCAGAATCTTCCTGCCCAGAAGTCCCGTCGGCTTCACCAGCAGCACAATGATCAGAATACTAAACACGATCGCATCCGAAAGCTGGGAAGAAATATAGGCTTTGCTCAGATTCTCGATAACGCCCAGCAGAATTCCGCCGATAAAAGCGCCGGGAATCGAACCGATCCCGCCAAACACCGCCGCCACGAACGCCTTGATACCCGGCATGGAACCGGTATAAGGAGTTAAGGACGGATACGCGGAACACAGAAGCACGCCGGCCACCGAAGCCAGCATCGAACCGATGGCGAATGTCACCGCAATCGTGCCGTTCACATTGATGCCCATCAGCTGTGCAGCGCCCTGATCCTCCGACACCGCCGTCATGGCACGCCCGATCTTCGTCTTTTTTACGAAAAAGGTAAGGCCGACCATAATGATAATGCTGACGATGACCGTCACGATCGTCACGCTCTTAATGATCAGCTGTCCGCCAAACAATTCCAGATTCGGCAAAGTCACCACATTGCTGAAAGCCTTCGTATCAGAACCAAACACCAAAAGCGCCACATTCTGCAGCAGATAACTCACACCGATCGCCGTGATCAGCACGGCCAGCGGAGAAGCGCCCCGCAGAGGTCTGTAGGCCACCCGCTCTATGGTCACTCCCAGCACGGTACATGCCGCCATCGAAATGATGATCGCCGCCAGCGGATTGATCCCCATACCGCTTGCCGTCACAAACACCACATACCCGCCGATCATAATGACATCACCGTGGGCAAAATTCAACATCTTGGCAATCCCGTACACCATCGTATATCCAAGCGCAATCAGCGCATATACACTTCCTAAACTTATTCCGTTGATCAAATGGGCCACAAAACTCATACTCACACCTCAGTTTTCCTCATCACACTCACACAATTTAAAACCTGTCAATCAAATCATACTCCCTGCTCCCCTGACCGGTTAAGTTATGGAAATGCACTAAGATACCCCGCCGGCCATCTTAGTGCAGTCCTGTAAAATCTCTCTATTCTCATATCCGGCTGCGTCCTTTGCAGCCTCGATAAATCCATATCGTACCTTTCCCACTGGGGAAAATGCACGACCCCTGGCAAACCACCACATGCCTTCCTGCAATGAACATGGTCTAGTTGTTCTCAGGCTGCGTCCTTTGCAGCCTCAACAAATCCATATCGTACCTTTCCCCACTGGGGAGAATGCACGTTTTTCGCATTCTCCCGAACATGGTCTAGTTGTTCTTAGGCTGCGTTCTCTGCAGCCTTAGCACAACTCCATGTTCTCTACATGGCGGTATACACACCATCCTTAATCACAACTGCCTTCGGCTCCTTGGTGGGCTCACCGGAAGCATCCCATGTGATGCCCTCGCCTGTCAGGCCGTCTACCGTGATCTGTGTCATAGCTGTCTGCATAGCCGTGCAGATTTCTTCGTTGGACATATCCGCCGTGATACCGGCCTGCTCGGCAGCTGCCTTGATGGTATAGATTGCATCATAACCGTCTGCTGCGAACTGGTTCGGTGTCTCATTGAATTTCTCCTGATAAGTAGTAACGAACTTCACTGTAAGGTCGTCTGTGGCATCCGCTGCGAAAGGAGTTAACAGCATAACGCCCTCTGTCAGGGAAGCGTCAAAGTTCTTCACACCCAGAATACCGTCCAGACCGTCACAGCCGAAGAACTTCACATCAAAGCTCATGTCGGAAGCCTGCTTTAAGATCAGAGCCGCCTCATTGTAGTAGATCGGCAGGAATACCATATCAGCCCCTGCATCCTTGGCCTGCTGCAGCTGTACGGAAAAATCAGTCTTGTTATCCGCCGTAAACGCGCCTGCCGCCACGATCTCAAAAGACTGGCTTTCTGCTTCCGCTGCAAATTTCTCATAGATACCGGAAGAATATACGTCAGAGCTGTCATAGATCACAGCTACCTTGGTCGCCAGACCGTGCTCACCGATATACTGTGCAGATGCCGCACCCTGGTTAGGATCGGAAAAACATACGCGGAACGAATTCGGATTCGCTACACAATCAACTGCAGAACCCGAAGGGGTCAGCTGGAAAATGTTATCTTCCGCCGTCTTGGCAGATACCGCGATGGAACATGCGCTTGTCACACAACCGTCGATGACCTGTACGCCCCAGTCTTTCAAAGCATTGTAAGCATTGACAGACTTCTCGGAATCCGTCTCATCATCCTGGAAATTCAACTCAACTGTCATACCGTTGATGCCGCCTGCCGCGTTGATCTCATCCACCGCGATCTGGGAACCGTTCATAGCCGCGATACCATACACTGCATTACTGCCGGTCAGCGGTCCGATTCCACCGATCTTAAATGTGCCGCCTGCCGCATCAGCTGCGCCATCTTCCGCAGCCGCATCCTCACCTGCAGTCTCGTCAGCTGCGCCGGTCTCATCCGCCGTCTCTCCTGCTGCATCCGCAGACTCCTGTGCCGCGCCGTCCGTGCTTCCGGCATCTGCGCCTGCAGAACCGCCGCAGCCTGTCAACAATGCAGCTGTCATAACGCCTGCCAGTACAAGACTCAACATTCTTTTCTTCATAATCTTCTCCTCCTGTTTCTTTCTCCTCATTTTCCGGCCCGCTTCTTTCACCCTCCGCCTGTATCCCCGGCCAGTCTTTCAACCGACAGATACAACCGCACAACCGGCAAATCTGCTCCCGGATTCGTTCCAAAGACTTTCCCATGGCCGCTCGTCCAGACGCCACCCTGTGAAAAAAGGGACTTCTTTATAATAATAAGAAGTCCCACCCTTGAAACTTAGAAAAATAATAGTTAAATTCTACAATTTTGTCAATAGTTTTTTGTGAATTTCTCTGATTTTCCGTGACAGTTCAGCCTTCGGCTTCTCTGTTACGATAACGAAACTGTTACTTCTCCATCTTCCAGAAAGAAGCGCTGTACGCCGGAAGTTCACTGCCGCCGCCGAAATCATGATCCTTTCCGCTGATCAAATCCACCGCCATGCCGCAGCCCGCATCGAAGTGCGCCGTATACGGTTCGCTGTCCGCATTGATGGCTACCAGCACTCTCTCGCCTGCCGCCCTGCGCTCGAAGATGCACTGCCTGTTGGTCAGTACAACGGAACGGAAATCACCGTAATTGAGCGCCTCGGACGCCTTCTTCGCCTCGCTTAAGCGCGCGATCCAGTCACACAGCTCATTCCACTCCGGCTCCTCGAAGCAGGCCCGCAGCGCCGGATCGCCCTCGTTCTTGTGTGCTTTGGCTCCCCACTCGCTGCCGTAATAAACGCAGGGGATTCCCGGCATACCGAAGCACAGCGCATAGATCAGCGGCAGGTGCTTTTCATTGGTCAGGTTGCTGGCGATCCTCGTCACATCATGGTTATCCACAAAAGACAGCATGTGTTTCCCTTTATACAAAGTCCAGTTTTCCGGACCAAACTGACGCAGCAGTGAATGATTGATCTCGAACATATTCATGCTGTTAAAGCTGGAGAACAGCCCTTTATAGCATTCATAGTTGGTCGCCGAATGCAGCATCTGGTCATTGACCATCTGGTTATAGTCCCCGTGCAGCATCTCGCCCAGCAGATAGAACTCCGGTTTCAGTCCTTCCGTAAATGTCCGCAGCTGCCTTACAAAATCATGGTCCAGACAATAGGCCACATCCAGACGCAGGCCGTCGATGTCGAACTCCTCCACCCAGCCTTTTACACTGTCCAGAATATGATTAATCACATCTTCATGGCGCAGGTTGATCTTCACCAGATCGTAATTTCCTTCCCAGCCCTCATACCAGAGGCCGTCGTTGTAGTTGGAATTGCCGCCCAGATTGACATTAAACCAGCTCAGGTAAGGAGAATTCTCCCGGTTCTTCAACACATCCTGAAATGCCCAGAATCCCCTGCCGACATGATTGAACACACCGTCCAGCACCACCTTGATGCCGTTCCTGTGCAGGTTGTCACATACTTCTTTGAAATCCTCATTCGTACCCAGCCTGCAGTCGATGGTGTGGTAATCCCTCGTATTATACCCGTGGGTGTCCGACTCGAACACCGGTGAAAAATATACCGCATTGATTCCAAGTTCCTTCATGTGAGGGATCCAGTCATTCACCTTCACGATACGATGCTCCAGTTTGCCGTCGTTCTCAAACGGCGCACCGCAGAACCCCAGCGGATAAATCTGATAAAAAACACTTTCATAAGCCCACATAGCTTTTTCCTTTTCCTTTCTTTTGGTTCCCCTTTTCTTTTTGTGCCCGTACTGCATGTACTGCATTCAGACTCTTTGCTATTTTACCATAAGTTCCGCCTTTTTGCAAAAATTCCTGTTCACGGACTTTTCCACAGTTTTTCTATTTTTTTGACCCATTGGGTCTATTTTAGCATGAACCAAAATACGTATATCGACTTTTCCACATCATTTTACCTATTATTTTATGAAATCCACCCCAAATCGGCAAAGAAATCCCCAATTTCCACAAAGTTATCCACATTGACACTTGTGTCATTTCCAGTGACCCACATTCCTTTTTTGTCGAAAACAGACTGTCGTTTTCGTTTTTTTCTATCACTTTTTGTCTCTTCCTCTCCTTCCCGGTAGAAATAAGGCTGAAAAATGTCAATAAATATTGTATAATGGCATGGGCACAGTCAATATATTTTGTATCCTGACGTGTCAAGTCAAAAAATATACGTTACAGTTCACGGCCTGGCCGGCCGCAAACTGTAACGCATCCAGCCCATTCCAAGTGTCTACGTTCCACTCCGGTCGGCGCTTAGCAAACGTCCCCCGGACGTTTAGCGCCCTTCGGCGAGGGGCTGGATGCCTGGAACCGTAAAGTTATCGGCCGGATGCCCTGCAGCAGGGTGCAGGGCACCGTGAATAGTAACAAATATACCGAAAGAAAGGAAATCACCATGCAGCCAATACTCGGATCCCATGTAGGGATGAGCGGTAAGGATATGATGCTGGGCTCTGTCAAAGAGGCCCTGTCCTACAATGCCGACACCTTCATGCTCTACACCGGCGCACCACAGAATACGAAAAGGAAAGAGATCACACAACTGAACATCACGCCCGCCTGGGAATGTATGCGCAGGGGCGGCATCGAATCGTTTGTTGTCCATGCTCCCTATATCATCAACCTGGCCAATACCGTCAATCCCGCCACCTACGAGATCGCGGTGGAATTTCTCGCTCTGGAGATCCAGCGTACCATCGCCATGGGGTCCAATATCCTGATCCTCCACCCCGGATCCCACGTAGGAGCAGGGGTGGAAGCCGGAATTGACCGGATCGCTCAAGGACTGAATGAAGTGCTTACCAAAGACCAGAACTGTTACATCGCACTGGAGACCATGGCCGGAAAGGGTTCGGAGATCGGACGTAACTTCGAGGAGCTTGCCGCCATTTTCGACAGGGTAACTTTAAGTGACCGGCTGCGCGTCTGTATGGACACCTGTCATCTGCACGACGCCGGATACGATATCGTAAATGATTTCGACGGGGTAATTGACCGATTTGATCAACTGATTGGAAAAGATAAGATCGCCCTTTTTCATATCAATGACAGCAGGAACGAGCGGGGTGCCGGCAAGGACCGCCACGCCAACATCGGGGACGGCTTTATCGGGACAAACGCCCTGCGCTGCATTGTCCATCATCCCGACTTCCTGCACCTGCCCAAGATACTGGAGACACCTTATATTCCGTCATTGACTGATCCGGACAAGAAAGTGGCGCCCTACAAAGAGGAGATTGCCCTGCTGCGTAAAAAGGGATGAGGGCCTACAGCCACTCATCCCAGAACCGCTCCACCTTATGACCTATCTGGTCAACCGTAACAATCTCATACCTGCTCCACTCTCTGGGAAACAGCCTCTGGTAAGCGGGCGCCAGAAACCGTTCATCCAGCAGCGACACGATCCCGAAATCCTCCACGGTGCGGATCACCCTGCCTGCCGCCTGCAGCACCTTGTTCATACCCGGATAGCGATAGGCATAGTCGAAGCCGTTCTCTCCCCAGCCGTCAAAGTACTGCTTCAAGATCTCCCGCTCGTTGCATACCTGCGGCAGGCCCGTCCCGATGATGACGGCTCCGATCAGGCTGTCGTTTTTCAGATCGATCCCTTCACTGAAAATACCGCCCAGCACGCAGAAACCCACCAGACTTTTTTCCTCCTCCATCTCGATCTCCATATCGATCAGCGCATTCAGGTCGCAGTCCTCATTGCCCGTAAACCGGTTTAAGAAGTCCTCCCTGGCCTGCTCGTTCATATAGTCTTCCTGCACGATACATTCCACTGTTCCATCCGTATTGAAATACTGCATGAAAATATCATAGATCTGCCGCAGAAAAGCATGTGACGGAAAGAACAGCATATAGTTCCCGTGACGTTTGCCTATCACCTCATTAATATAGGAAGCAATCCGGTAAAACTCTTCATCGCTCCTGCGGGTATACTTGCTGGTTACATCTCTTCCTATATACAGGCCCATCTTTTCCGGCCGGAAAACAGATCTGGCATAGACTTCATAGTCCCCCTCCTGTGCACCGAGCAGTCTCTTGTAATACTGGATCGGCAGAAGCGTCGCCGAAAAAAGGATCGTACTCCTGCCCCGCATCATACATTCCCGCAGGTTTTTGGCCGGATTCACGCAGAACAGTTTTATGATAAAACTGCCGTCTGACTCCAGCTCCGTGTACGTCACGTAATTCTCATCCACAAGCTCATACATCTCCAGAAAATGCGACACCTCAAAGTAAAATTCCAGCACATCGCTGCGCACCGGACTGTCCTCGTGATCCTCCAGATAATCCTCGATCGCCGCCCCCAGTCTGGTGAGCGAGCGCACAAAGGGATCGATAAACTCCTCGATCCGATAAGTCTCGCACTCCCTTTTTAAGATCAGCAGTTCCTTGTTGCACTTGTCCAGATTTCCGGCGATCCGCTCGTTATACGCCTTGACGGTGCGCTTCAACGCCAGAAAATCTTCCTTGCAGAGAGTAGCGCTGTACATGCTGCGCCCCCGTTCCACCAGATTGTGCGCCTCGTCAATCAGGAAAATATACTCTCCCCGCGTCCCTTCCGCAAAAAACCTGCGCAGATATACATGCGGGTCGAACACATAGTTATAATCACAGATCACCGCATCAGAAAACAGACTCATATCCAGACACATCTCGAAGGGACACACCTTGTGCTTCTTCGCAAAGGCTTCGATCTTTTCCCTGTTGTAGACGTCCTCGTGTGTGAGAAGATCGTACATCGCCTCGTTGATCCTGTCATAATGCCCATTCGCGTAAGGGCAGTATTCCGGGTTACATTCCGTCTCTTCCATAAAGCAGATCTTGTCCTTCGCCGTCAGTACCACGCTCTTGCAGCGCAGCCCGTGTTCCCGCAGCAGGGCAAACGTATTGTCCGCCACCGTCCTGGTGATGGTCTTGGCCGTCAGATAGAAGATCTTCTCACACATTCCCTCGCCCATGGCTTTTATTGCCGGAAAAACCGTGGAAATCGTCTTCCCTACGCCGGTGGGAGCCTCGATAAAAAGTTTCCGCTTATGATAGATCGTCTGATAGACATAGGTTGCCAGTTCCTTCTGCCCCTCCCTGTACGCATAAGGAAACTGCAGCGCCTTGATGGACGCCTGTCTGACCTTCTGCCACTGAAAGCTGTAATCCGCCCACTTCCGATACTGCTCCATCACTCCCAAAAACCACTCCTGCAGCTCTGCAAAAGTATAGTCGAAATGAAAATAGCGGATTTCTTCCGTCTCCATATGACAGTATGTCATCCGCACCCGGATCTCCGGCAGGTTCTTCTGTTCGGCATATATGTATGCGTAACAACGGGCCTGCGCAAGATGCACCGGCACCGGCCCTTTCATCTTCTTCAGATCCTGAAACGTGCCTTTGATCTCATCTATGGTTACCGTCATCTTCTGTGTCTGCTGGATGGTATCCGCCTGCTCGTCCGGCACTGCCGGAACCGTATGCGTCTGCTGAGGCAGCTCCATTTGCTGCGCGTTCTGTACTTCCAGCTCTGACGGCCTTTCCTCACCCGCCTGTATTTCCTGCCCCGATCGGGCTTCCTGCACAATCTGCGCCGCCTGCCCCGGCTGTGTCTCTGTCTGCAGATATAGAGCTGCTTCTGCAAACAGAAGCGGCAGTTCCCCCGTCAGGGCAGGCTCCGCTTTCATCACAGTAAATTCCGTAATGATGCCGTCCGCACGGCCCTCCACAAGGATCTCATACTCTCCTGCATTGTACTCATAGCGCAGCGCGACTTCTGCCTGATATTCCGGTCCCATCCGCCGCTGGATCATACGATGGATCCGGCTGCCCTCCTGCATGGCATGATCCGGGGCCGACGCCCGTCGATTGTCAATATTGCCGGAACGCAGTATGAACTCCACCAGGCTCCTGACCGAAATTCGTATCTCCATAATAACTCCCATGCCAGATATCTGGTACAACAAGGTTGAATAAATTCTCTGATGCGCAATTTATTCAACCAAGAATTTGTGCCGAAACGTCACAAATTCTATTGATCGCAGAGCAGAATTTGAAATTCTGCTCACGTCCTCAGCGTAAAACGCTTCGGAATAGAGGAAAATATTCGCAATTCATTGTACCGGCATCCCTGACTCCAAAACCACGAAACAAGCAAATTCCGTTTACAAATTCGCTCACTTTACTGCGCAAACTCAAAATCCAAAGCGTTTTTTACAAAACAAAAAACTCCCTATATAAGATATTACGCTATCTTATATAGAGAGTCAATCTGGTCCACTCAATCCTCTATGTTCAGCACGCTACTGCAAATTTTTTCAGATACTGTTCGAAGTCCGCATCATATCCATTGACAGATACCGTCAGAACCTGATTGAAATTGAGTCCCAACACGCCAAGAATCGACTTTGCATCTACGATAAATCTATTGTAGGAGATGTCTACGTCAAAGATGCATTTTGTAGCCGCAGAAACAAAGTCCTTCACTTCTTCGGGTCTTAACTTAATTCTGTGTTGCATAATATTCACCTTTCCTTTCCTATTACGTATGCCTGATGCATAGAAAAAATGTTAACTTTCTCCTTGTTTGAGATGATTATACACTTTTTCCAATGTTTGTAAAGAGGTTGTTTCTTCCCCTCTGAAACGCGGTACAAGAGACCTTTTCAAAAATTTTAATATCCTTACAAATTTGTTTTTCTCCGGAAAATCATTTTTGTATATTCTGTCTATTACGTTCAAATCCGACGATTTTTGACGACTGCAAATTATTCACTTTTGAAGAAATTCCACCATATAATCTTGGAAGCGGAGCGGCAGCATCTGCTGCTGCAGACGGCGGTTATGCCGTTCTCTGATCGCGATGGTCTTATGAAAGATGGTAAACAGCTCCTGATATTCCATCTCCTGATCGGAGTACTGAATGGCCTCCTGTAAGCCTGCCGTCCCCTGCTCCACACCGGACACCAGATACCATTCCCCGCGTGCCGGATGCACACCGAACAAGCCTCTGTTCTCATCATGGATCATGAAATCCTCCGGTGACAAACGGTCTGCAAAATGCGGCATCACAAAAGGCATCACATTATTCTCCGGACCGATTCTGGAATACAGAACGCCCTGCTTCAGCTCCTGAAATCTGATAAATTCCAGTTCGTGATGCACTTCATTGGCCGTGCGTCTGGCAAGCGCAAAGGCTCTGGCCACATAAGGATTGCGCAGATTGTCCATGGTCCGTTCGCCGTGCCCTCCGGTAATACCGTCCACCACGGTATGATAGACCGCATCCCCCTTATTTGCCCCGTCGGAAGCCGCCGCACGGCAGATAGATCCGTAGACGTGTTCTCCGAGTCTCTCTTTCAGGGTCCGTACCACCTTCTCAGTCTTGCCAAAATCCGGCTGACTATGCAGATAGGTTGCAAACAATCTGTAATTGTCTGTCTCCCCCACCTGTACATGCAGATGGTCATGCCCTTCCCTCAGGGCATACGCGTCATAGACTGCCGTAAAGATTCCCTCCAGAGAATCCTCACAGATGATATATTTCTCTTCCATAATATTCTACCGTTCTTCCTCTGTGATGACCGCGCATCTGGTTTCCCCTTCCACCATACTGTCACAGACCGTTAACCAGACCCTTCTACACCACATTCAATCCTTCCAGCATCTGTCCTTCATCAAACAGCGACGTCTGCCGATAAGGCGTTCCATCCAGCAGGAAAGGAAGCCTCTCGCCTTTCCCCATCTGATTTTGATACGTCAGATTCTGCACGATATAAGTCTCATCCAGTTTCGTGGGATACATCATCCTGCCGCTGCATGTGATGAAATATAAGGCCCGTTTCAGTACTACGCCCATCTTCTTGAGGTCGTCAAACGTCAGGCTGCCAAACCGTCTGGCAGTAATGATCCTCCTGGCGCTCTTGACGCCGATCCCCGGGACCCGCAGCAGCAGACGGTAATCGGCACGGTTGATCTCCACCGGAAATACCTCCAGATGGCGCACGGCCCAGTCCGCTTTCGGATCGATCGCCATATTAAAATTAGGTCGCTCTTTTGTCAGCAGCTCATCCACCTTGAAACCATAAAACCGCAGAAGCCAATCCGCCTGATAAAGCCTGTGCTCCCGCAGGAGCGGCGGTCCCGCCGTGATCGAAGGCAGCTGCTTATCCTCATTGACATTCACGAATGCCGAATAGTACACCCTTTTCAGAGAAAACTTCTCATACAGGCTTTCCGCCACCGACATGACCTGGTAATCACTCTCCGGCAGCGCTCCTACCACCATCTGCGTGGACTGTCCGGCCTCGCAGAACCGCGGTGCATGTTTGTATAAGATAAGTTCATTCCTATTCTCCGCAATACCGTTCTGAATCTGGCGCATCGGCTTTAAGATCGTCTTCCGGTGCTTGTTCGGCGCCATTTCATGAAGCCCTTCCGCCGTCGCCATCTCCAGATTCACACTCATGCGGTCCGCCAGATAACCGGCTCTCTGTATCAACAGAGGATCCGCTCCCGGTATGGCTTTCACATGGATATACCCCTGAAACCGATGCAGTGTCCGCAGCCTGTGCACCGTCTCGCAGATCAGCTCCATCGTATAATTGGGGCTGTACAGTATCCCGGAACTCAAGAACAAACCTTCTATATAGTTACGCCGGTAGAATTCCATCGTCAGATTACACACCTCGTCCGGCGTAAAGGAGGCACGCGGCACATCGTTAGACCTTCTGTTGATACAGTACCGGCAGTCATAGATGCACTCGTTGGTAAACAGTATCTTCAATAAGGAAATACACCGCCCGTCCGCCCCGAAGCTGTGACATAAGCCTGCTGCCACCGTATTCCCGATCCCCGTGCCGTCATTCTTCCGCGAAGAACCGCTGGAGCTGCACGACACATCATATTTCGCTGCATCCGCCAGTATCTTTAATTTGTCCATCAGCGACATCTGCGGCGCTATCTTGACTTCCATGACAGATCCTACCTTCTTCATCATTCTATTGTCAGATCAATCCCCATGAATGACCCAATAAGAACATATGTTCTTTCCTGTGAATCTATCCTATCACAAACCGGAACAGATTGCAATAGTTTTTCTCGAACATTTGTTTGTTATTCTGCAATATATTTTTCCCATACTTGTGGCAACTTTAATTTTATAAAAGAGGCATAGGAGCAATCAGGGGTTTCTATCATGTGCTTTTCTTTCAGGTAATCGACACAGCACGAATACCACCATTCCAACTGCTGTTTCGATTTGTCTTCAAAATATCCTGTTTTCATTTTGCCTTGCTTTACATAGTCCTTAAATAAATCATACGCATTTTCTACCCTGACACAGTTCGTTACCTTAACAGGCTCTGTCGCCAGTCTCGCGCACGGAATATTTTTAAATGGAATAACTTGATTCTCTTCTGCAAGAACTTCATAGATATATCCGCTGACGCCCTCCGATACTTCTTTCAGCGCGTTCGGATACAATTCGTGGTATACCGGTATATTACTGCCACTTTCAAAACCATAAGGAAACCAATAATAAGGCCTTTCTACAGCATTGCATAAATAGAACGCGGCAACCACATCCATTGTGGACATATATACATATGGCCGGTCATGATCCGCTTGATTTGGTTTTAATACTTTTATATTTCCGGTGTTGCTTCCATGGTATAGTATCATAGTGCTTTCTCCTTAATTTTCAGCAGTTTTTCCTGTATTAGATATGAAACTTCAAAGAATAAATATATTGAATTGCCTTCTTTTCGTCCATCATACCGTATATTATATAAATAAAGAAGAAAGACAGCAATGGCTGAAAAGGGCGCAGACAGATAAGAAAGCTGACTTTGTTGCAATCTTATCCGAATAATTACTTGATTTCTTCCCGCAAAAGCAGTTAAATAGTAGATGGTGAGAATGCAAATAGCAACAAGAAAACAGCAAAGTGAGGTTTTTCATGGATAATTTAATGATTCCCAAAGATTACAAGTCTGCGCTGAATCTGCACGATACGCAGATCGGCATCAAGACTGTGAAAGATTTTTTTCAGGTACTGCTGGCGGAAGAGCTGCATCTGCTGCGCGTGTCCGCACCGCTGTTCGTCGATCCGGCCTCCGGCCTCAACGATAACCTGAACGGTGTGGAGCGCCCGGTCTCCTTCGGCATCAAGGAGCAGGACGACGCCCAGGCGGAGATCGTACACTCTCTGGCCAAATGGAAGCGTATGGCTCTGCAGAAATATGGTTTTTCCCATGGGGAGGGCCTTTACACCGATATGAGCGCCATCCGCCGGGATGAGACCACCGACAATATTCACTCCATCTACGTTGACCAATGGGACTGGGAGAAGATCATCTCCCGCGAGGAGCGCACGATCGACTACCTGCAGCAGACGGTCAGATCCGTTTATAAGGTACTGCGCAAGACCGAGAAATATATGGCGATCCGCTACGATTATATCAGCGAGATCCTGCCCCACGATATCTTCTTCATCACCACACAGGAACTGGAGAATATGTTCCCTGACTATACGCCCAAGGAACGTGAGTATTACATAACGAAAGCCAAGGGTGCCGTCTGCCTCATGCAGATCGGAGACCTGCTGGAATCCGGTGAGAAGCACGACGGCCGTGCTCCGGACTATGACGACTGGGCGCTGAACGCCGACATTCTTGTCTATTATCCGGTGCTCGATATCGCTCTGGAGCTGTCCTCCATGGGTATCCGTGTGGATAAGAAGGCCCTGCTTGACCAGTTAGACAAAGCAGGCTGCCCGGAAAGAGCAAAGCTGCCTTTCCAGAAAGCAATTCTGGAAGAAGAACTTCCCTTTACCATCGGCGGCGGCATCGGACAGTCCCGTATCTGTATGTTCTTCCTGCGCAAAGCGCATATCGGGGAGGTACAGTCTTCCCTGTGGCCGGAAGAAATCACGAAAGAAGCGCTGGCACAGGGGATTCAGCTCCTGTAAGTAGAAAAGAAGGCGGCCTTTGATCATGCAAAGTGCCGCCTTTTTTGTTCCTCTCCTCTGTCTATCTGTCCATCTTCCGCACCGCAGAAGGCGCCGTCCCGAACTTCTTCTTAAACAGCTTGCTGAAATGATAGGCGTCATCATACCCGACCCGCGCCGCCACCTCCTGAATGCTTAAGCCCGGCTCCGCCAGAAGCAGTTCCCTGGCTTTCTCCATGCGGATGTCGATCAGGGAATGAATGGGTGTCTCCCCGGTCTCCGCCTTGAAGATCTTCGATATATAAAAGGGACTCAAGTACATGTTGCCCGCGATCTGCCCCAGAGAGATCTTCTGCGTGTAATGCTCCTCGAAATAATCCATGATCTTCTCCACCAGATATTTCCGGTTCACCGACTCGAAGGCATACTGCTCCACAGGCCGTTCCTTCCGGGGCTGCTCCTGTCCTCTGATAAAGAGCAGCAGCATCTGCAGCGCGTAGGTCTTCATCATGAAGTAACCGCCAAGCCGCTCCGTCTCCTTCTCCGCTTCCATGGAAATACACAGTCTGCTCAGCTTCATCTTCAACTCTCCCGACGTGTGCAGGATCGGCTCATCCTCCGGCGCCGGAAGGCAGTTCTTCTCGTAGCCTCTTAAATGAATATCCGTCATGCCCACGTAGAATTCCACCGCCGGACCGCCGCTCGCACTGACCAGCGCCTGATGATGCTGCCCGGCGTTGATCAGGATCAGATCCCCCTCACTGACCTCGTAGACCCGGTCCTCGATCCGATGACGGCCCTGTCCTGACATCACATAACAGAATTCCACATACTCATGCTTATGATAGTTTTTTTCATCTTCCCTGCGGATCCCTTTCCATGTAAAAAGAAAGGCAGGGTTAAAATCTTCCTGCAACAAAGTTTCCTGTTCTCTCATCGTGTTCTCCATTCCACCCGTCACGATCCAGGGACCGGTAAGTTAAGTTCCTGCCATGATTTTGGGACAATCCGCTTCCACCGGACAGCATTGGCATTTTGTCTGAAAAATTGCAGATAATTTTGTACAACCTGCACATCCCCGCAACATAACAACATCCGACAGGCAGCCCGCAAGATAGTACATTTCCTTTTTACCTCAAAATTATAAAATTAACAAGGGTTTTCTTAAATTAAAAAAATTATTTCAATCTGTTTCAAGGGAGGATATCATATGACACCCATAAAATGGTTCTGGGGATTTCTGAAAAAATACTGTGTATTGCTGTGCATAGGGCTTGTGATGACCACCGCGATCTCCGTTCTGTCCATTGTAAATCCGTATATCTCCGGGCGTATCGTGGACGACGTGATCCGGGGCGGGGCACTGGACCAGCTGCCGCGGCTGATCCTGATCCTGCTTTCGGTGACATTGGTGCGGGGCGCCCTGCGTTTCGCCCATCAGGTGATCTTCGAGAGCTGTTCTCAGGGCGTTCTCTACGATATGCGCGACAAGTTTTTCCGCCGCCTGCTGCTGGAGGATCTGAACTTTTTTAACCACAAAAAGACTGGTGACCTGATGAGTCGACAGACCGGTGACATGGATGCCATCCGGCATTTTACCGCCTATATCATCTACGCCGTTTACGAAAATCTGCTGATGTTTGTGTTTGCCCTGCTGATGATCTTTACGGTCAATGTGAAGCTGGCGCTGTGTATGCTTTTCGTCCTGCCTTTCACTGCCCTTGCCACCGTGCGGCAGTCGAAGGAGGTGCGGCCCACCTTCGCCCGCATCCGCAACCGCTTCTCTTCCCTGAATTCTTTTGTCCAGGAAAATGTCAGCGGCAACCGGGTAGTCAAGGCCTTCGCCAAGGAGGACTTTGAAATCGAAAAATTTAATAAGGAAAACGACGCCTATCTGGAGGCGCAGCTTGCCTCTTCCCGGGTCTGGATGAAGTACCTGCCCGTGTTTGAAGTGCTCTCCTATCTGCTCAACGTGGTGCTGATGTTCTACGGCGGCTACATGGTCATTCAGGAGGAGATCACCATCGGCAATCTGGTCACGGTGAACGGCTATCTGTGGATGTTGAACATGCCACTGAGAATGGCCGGCTGGTGGGTCAACGACATCCACCGCTTCCTCACCTCCGTAGAAAAGATCTACGACACTTACGTGGAAGAACCCAGGATCAAAATGCCGACTGAACCGGTCAAAAGCCGGCAGTACCGGGGAGACGTGGAATTTCGGAACGTTTCCTATACGGCGGACGGTGAGACCATCGTCAGCGATATCAGCTTTGCCGCCTCCAAGGGACAGACCATCGGCATTCTGGGTTCCACAGGAGCGGGCAAATCCACCATCATGAATCTGCTCTGCCGCTTTGTGGACGCGGACAGCGGTCAGGTTCTGGTGGACGGCGTCAACGTAAAGGATCTGGATCTCTACGAGCTGCGGGACAACATCGGCATGGCCATGCAGGATATCTTCCTGTTCTCCGACACCATCGAGGGAAATATCGCCTACGGCCGTCCCCACTGCTCCTTTGAGGATATCCATGACGCTGCCGTCATGGCGGACGCCAACCACTTTATCAAGGGAATGCCGGACGGTTATGACACCGTCGTGGGCGAGCGGGGCGTCGGCCTTTCCGGCGGTCAGAAGCAGCGTATCTCCCTGGCCCGGGCGCTGCTCAAGAAGCCTTCTATCCTGATCCTGGACGACACCACATCCGCCGTGGACATGGAGACAGAAAGCTACATACAGAACCAGCTGAAAAAATTAAACGGTCAGTGCACCGTCTTCGTGATCGCCTACCGGATCTCTTCCATCAAGGACGCGGATCTGATCCTTGTCATGGACAACGGCCGCATCATCGAACGGGGCACCCACAAAGAACTGCTGGCACAAAACGGATATTATGCCAGCGCCTTCCACCATCAGTACGGAGAGATTCCCTCCGCGGAAGAAATGCGCCGCGCCGGATTCGCAGTCTCTTAACATCATAAAAAGGAATGAAACATCCATGGCACGTAACAAATACGACGTAGACGAGATTTTAGAAGAGAGCTTCGACTTTGACCAGTTCAAACGGTTGATGGCCTACTTAAAGCCGTACCGGAAACGCTTCTTCTCCGTGGCGGTGATGATGCTGACCGCTTCCGCCTTTACCATGCTGATTCCGCAGTTTTTCCTGCGCATCATGGACGTGTGCATCCCTGCGAAGGATATGCGCGGCGTGGCTTTTTACAGCGGGCTGACACTGCTTGCCGCCCTGTATTCCGCCATCAGCCTGCGCTATAAGATCAAGCATACCAATATCATCGGCCAGCAGATCATCCATGACCTGCGGAGCGATATTTTTGAACATCTGCAGGATCTTCCTTTTTCCTATTACGACAACAGGCCCCACGGCAAGATCCAGGTCCGGGTGGTCAACTACGTGAACAGCTTAAGTGATCTGCTCTCCAACGGTATCGTCAATACCATCACCGATCTGTGTAACCTGTTCTTTATCGTGACCTTTATGTTCCTGACCAACGTGCGGCTGACACTGCTGTGCCTCTGCGGCCTGCCGATCCTCGCCGCCGTAGTGATTTTCATCAAAAAGAGACAGCACAGGGCCTGGCAGATCCAGAGCAACAAGCAGTCCAACCTGAACGCCTACATCGCGGAAAGCATCAACGGCATCCGGGTAACCCAGTCTTTCGTGCGTGAGGAAATGAACAGCAATATTTTCAATGACCTGAGCAGCAGCTACCGTAAATCCTGGATGCATGCCGTGCTGTACAACTTCACCATGGGGCCCAGCGTGGATCTCATCTCCATGGCCACCACTTCGGCCATCTACGTGCTCGGTATCCACTGGATGTTTGACAGCGCCTCTCCCATCACCATCGGTGTGCTGATCGCCTTCACCTCCTACGTAAGCAGGTTCTGGGCGCCGATCAACACGCTGGCGGCCTTTTATAATTCGCTGCTCACCGCCATCTCCTACCTGGAGCGTATCTTCGAGACCATCGACGAACCGGTCTCCGTACAGGATGCCCCGGACGCCGTCGAGATGCCGCCCATTCATGGCGACGTGTCTTTCGAGCAGGTATCTTTCAGTTACGAGCCGGGCGTCAGAATCCTGGACAACGTGAATTTCAAGGCCAAAGCCGGTGACAGCTTCGCCATCGTAGGCCCTACCGGAGCGGGAAAGACCACCCTGGTCAATCTGTTGAGCCGTTTCTACAATCTGGATACGGGACGCATCCTGATCGACGGCACCGATATCTCGAACGTGACGATCCACTCCCTGCGGGCACAGATGGGCGTGATGATGCAGGACAGCTTTATTTTCGCCGGAACGATCATGGACAATATCCGTTACGGCAATCATACCGCCACCGACGAGGACGTCATCCGCGCCGCGAAGACGGTCTGCGCCCATGACTTTATCATGGAACTGGAAAACGGCTACCAGACCGAGGTGAACGAACGCGGCAGCCGCCTCTCCGCAGGCCAGCGCCAGCTGATCTCTTTTGCCCGCGCCCTGCTGGCCGATCCGAAGATCCTCATACTGGATGAGGCTACCTCCAGCATCGACACGGAGACGGAGATTGCACTGCAGAAAGGCTTAAGTGAGCTTCTGAAAGGACGTACTTCCTTCATCATCGCCCATAGACTCTCCACCATCCGCAATGCCGACTGCATCATGTATGTGGATCGGGGGAATATTCTGGAGAAGGGCACCCATGAAGAACTCATGGCCCTTGGCGGGGAATATTACAGATTGTATATGTCGCAGTATTTGAATTGCGCGTAAAATTTATCGTCTTGCTGCGTTGCAGAGCCGCGGGGTATATGACCCTGGCGGCATGCGCCAAATGCTCGTGCAGGCATGGCACTTGGCGCATTGCCCGCGGGAGTCAATCTCACAAACGGGCGTTGCCTGTTTTCTCATAGGCGATCCGCGGCGTCCCGTCACTCACATGGATGATGCCGCATCGCCGAAAGCCGCACTGTGCAATCACATACTGCATGATATGATTATCTTCATGCGTATCGATCCGCAGATGCGGTATTCTTTTCTCACAGTAAGATACCACTTTCCGCAACAGTCCATGCACCGACCCATCTCCTGCTATCCGGTGGATCGTCCCGTATACACTGTCCGAAAACCATTCTCCCTGCTCGATCACGCTGTAAGTCTCATCCGGCCCGATGTCGAAGAAGAAAACGCCGCAGACCCGTTCTGTCTCTTCTTCCGTCACCACATACAGATTGTGCTTTGCAATGTCATCCTGCAGCAGGGATGCGGGCGGGAATCCGCCCGCCCACTGATGAGGATTGCCATTCTCCGCCATAAAGTCTCTTGCATACGCATAGATTTCCAGTATGACCGGTAAATCTGCTTCTTCTGCCTGTCGAATCATATCGGTTCTCCTTTTCCCGTACTCTTATCCGGCACGACGCTGCCACTTCCAGACATATACGCCCTGCGCAGTGCTATACCCACTATGTCACTACAAACAACACGGTATAAAAACTCATTGACCTGAAAAGTCAGTCTCTACACAAACACATACTTCCGCAGGCGGTCCATCGCCTCTTCCAGCAGCGTCTTCGGCAGCGCCAGATTCATGCGGATACCGCAGGGACTATGAAAAGCCCTTCCATCCTGCCAGATCACGCCTGCTTCCACACCCGCTCTCTGTACATCGTCGATGGTCTTTCCATGCTGACTGCACCAGTCACTACAATCTAAGAGCAGCATATAGGTACCCTGCGGCTTCGCCACCGAGACACCGGGGAAATGCTCCGCTATGTAATCGCAGGCGTAAGCCACATTGCCGCTCAGCACCTGACAAAGCTCGTCCGCCCACTCAGCACCTTCGTCGCTGTATGCCCCCAGCAGCGCATACATGGACAGAACATTCATGGAATTATAGTGGCAGAGGGAGGATTCCTTTAAAACCCGGTCCCTGATCCACGGGTTGTAGATGATATGATAGCTGCCGATCAAACCTGCCAAATTAAAGGTCTTGGACGGTGCATACAGCGCGGCCGTGCGCATTCTGGCGTCTTCCGATATTGACTGTGTCGGTATATGGGTATTGCCGTCCAGGATGATATCAGACCAGATCTCATCCGAAACGACCTTTACATCATACTTCTTAAATAACGCCATGGCTTCTTCCAGCTCCCAGCGCTCCCATACTCTGCCGCAGGGATTGTGCGGGGAACAGAATACCGCCGCATGGATCGACTGCTCTTTCAGCTTCTTCTCCATATCCGCAAAGTCCATCCGCCATACGCCCTTTTCATCCCTATGTAAAGGACTTAACACCATATCATAACCGTTGTTGCCAAGACTTCCGGTAAATCCCACATACGTCGGAGAATGCAGCAGCACCTTATCACCCCTGGAGCAGAACACGTTGAGCGCGCTGACCACACCGCCCAATACGCCGTTCTCATACCCGATGCACTCCTTCGTCAGCCCCTGCACACCGTGCCGCTCCTGCTGCCAACGGATGATTGCGTCATAATACTCCTGTCGCGGTTCAAAATAGCCGTATAAGGGATGCTCCAGACGCTCCGCAACCTTCTGCGGGATCGACGGAGCCGTCGCGAAATTCATGTCCGCCACCCACATGGGAATCCGGCTGAATCCCTCTTTCACCTGCACATCCGCCGCATAGGGGATCTTCTCCGCCGCGATCGCATCTTTGCCGTTTCGTTCGATAATATCTGTAAAATTGTACTTCATATCTGTAACTCATCCTTTCTTAAGTCTTAACCCGCAAGCACCTTACAGCGTTTCCTGTAACACGCAATGCCATAGCGGTAGATTATTTTCATACCGTCATGCCCTTCTCACTTCTGCCGTCATTCACGAAAACCGGTACATCGCCTCCGTCTCCGCATTCCGGCACTCATGCTTCTCATAATACCCGATCAGCGTCCCGGCCTCGTCCCGCAGCGCAATCATATACACATCCCTGTTTTCCTTCTCATTGTGAAACGTATAGATCCTGTTGTGCGCCGTACTCTCCGCAAACCAGTCCACCACCTGCCGGATCAGTTCCTCCGACTGCCTGTTGTGGCAGACAAAAATACTCTGCCCCACAATCCCCGCGCCGCCCCGCTTTCCATACCGCTCCACTGCCGCCGGATTCATGTAGATGATCTCATGCTCCAGATTACAGATCACCACGGAACATTGATCCTGATCGATGATGCTCTTGAAATAATTTGATAAATCCATTCTTATGCTCACGCCTCCTCTCTGTCATAACGGGTTTCCCCTGTTCTACCCACAAACAGATCTCCTTTCCGGCAGCTGCGCCTTAATATATCTGACGCCCCTTTTCATCCGGTATCCCGCATTTCCTGTAAAAACAGGTATTCACCTGATCCCGCCACTCTCTGGCATTTTCCAGCTGGCGGTCAAAACGCTCCGACACATTCTCGAAAGTACGCTCCTCCACCTTGCCGGCCAGCTTTTTCCAACAGGCGATCATCTCCTCCACTTCCTCCACACCTTCAAAATGACTGTCGTATATGTGCTGTATGATCGTCTTCCCCGACCGAAGCCGGTACTGATACGGCAGATGATGAAAGAACAAAAGCAGCTCTTCCGGGCAGGTTTCCGCACAATCATACAAGGATGCGCTGGGATTCGCATACTGCTGCGCATACCCCGTTCCCTGCTTCGTCCGGTCCACCCCGATCCCCTGCCAGTCTGCCCGGTGGTAGGTGCCCCATCTGGAATACTCATAACCGTCCACACTGGGCCCGTAATGCAGCATGGGCGTTACCATCCAGCCGATTCCCAGCGGACTGGTATATTTCTCGTAGGTTTCTCTGGACATCAGAAGGATCCTTCTGACGGTATCCACCACCTCCCTGTCATTGGAAAGTGCCAGCCTGGTCCATTCTTCCGCGATTTCCGCCGCCGTCAGCCCGGTATCATAGGCCAGCCGTCCAAAGCCGTAGAAGTTCGCCCCCGCCAAGTCATTTCCCGTCCAGTTCTCGTCGTTGCCGGTATTGCACACCGCACAGAAGCCCGCATTCCGGTTGTGCATCGTCCGCCCGCTGACCACATCCGCCACCGTGCGTTTCTTCTCACAGCAGGCTGCAGACCCCGTGCACACGTTCCGTGACGGACACCCGGCACAGGTATTAAAATCCAGCACCTCCTTAAACATGGGAAGCAGATAACACACATCGATCTGGTGTCCGGTATATTCCTGCGCGATCTGCACCTCCAGCATCTGGTTCGTCTTCTGAAGCGCCCCGAACAGCGGCGACACCGGTTCTCTGATCTGAAAATCCATGGGACCATTCTTGATCTGCAGGATCACATTGTCGCGGTAATCTCCGTCCGTGCCGATGAAATTATCATAGGCCGCGCGGGCACGGTCCGTCTTCGTATCCCGCCAGTCCTGCGTACAATTATAGACGAAACAACGCCAGAGAATGATGCCGCCATAGGGCCTGACCAGATCCGCCAGCATATTCGCCCCATCCGCCTGCGTCCTGCCATAGGTAAAAGGTCCCGGCCGTCCTTCCGAGTCCGCCTTCACCAGAAAACCGCCAAGCTCCGGAACCGCCTCGTAGACCTGCGCAATCTTCTGCCGCCACCAGTCTGTCACCTTCCCGTCAAAAGGATCCGCACTGTCCGGGCCGCCAAGCTCTATAGGAGCCGCAAAATTCAGGCTTAAGAACAACCGTATCCCGTACCCTGCAAAAAGCTCCGCCATCTTCCCAAGCTGCCCCAGATACCGCTCCGTGATCAGCCATGTGGCAGCCTCCTTCACATTCACATTGTTGATGACCACCCCGTTAATCCCCACGCTGGCTGCCAGACGGCAGTAATCCCTTGTGCGTTCGTTCACAAGGATCTTATTGTCCTGAAAGAAAAAAGAATTCCCGGAATACCCTCTCTCAATGCTGCCGTCCAGATTATCCCAATGATCGTACATCCTGAGCGGGTTATCCGGCCTGCAGGCAACATCGATTCCGGCAAGCGCTTCTTCCATGGCAATCAGCCGTAAAATATGAAAGATACCGTACAGTACCCCCGCCTCGTCAGAAGCATACAGATTCACAACCCCGCCTGTCTCCTGCATATGATACCCTTCTGCCGGAATTTCCTGTAGGCGCTCCACCGACACCCCTTTTCCCGGTTCCCCGGAACACACCAACACTGTGGAGATGCCCAGCATCCCCTTTATTCCCCTGCAAAACTCTGAAACGGCATTTTGTACGATCGGATGTTCCCGGTCGAATCCCGTTAGTTTCATGCTTCCTGCCAGCTGTGCGTTCCCGGCCTCTTTTACGGGCCTGTAAACAAGCCAGCCCTGTGTCCATTTTTCCATACCAGCCTCCGTATCTTCTGCTTTCCCCCGTTTGACGGAATCTGTTCTGATTCGCTGTTTCACGTTTTTTTCTCATAAAATATTATGATTGTTATGTCGTTTACTATAGCACAAGACAGGCGTGAAAACAACTTCAAAAGGGCATCCTGCAAAATCAAAAGTGGAGCCGCTCCGCCGGCAGAAGGATAAGCAAGGTCAGTCAGAAGAGCAATGAAACACAAGAGCAATAAAACACATGTATTTGCATAAAAAAATACATTCCTAATTCCGGGATTCTATTATAGCATGAAGCCAGAAGAGACTTTATACGATCATGTGTCTCCGGGAAAGGTAAGGAATGATTTCCAAGGTATTCTTATGGAAAGACTGATGCTTGATATGCACTGGTTTTTAGGACGTTTTCGAAGAATCTTCTTTATGGCGCTGCCGGAAAGCGAGGCGGATTATGAAAAAAGCCGCAGACGTTATATCGTCGGCGACGCTGCTTCGCAGACCATCGTTCAGCTGGCGGGCGGCGCCTTCCTCGTCTCCCTCATGCTCTCCGTGGGCTTTTCCGATGCACAGGCGGGCGTACTGACTTCCGTTGCCAGTCTGGCCGCCCTGTTTCAGCTCTTTACCATGCAGATGGTCAATCATCTGAAAAAGAGGAAGCTGTTTGTCTGCCTGATGACGATGCAGAAACTTTATCTGGCATTTATTTTCTTTATCCCACTGCTGCCGATTCAAGACGGTTCCCGACAGCTGCTGGTGATCACAGGGTATTTTATTGCCCAGATATGCGCGCAGATCGGAACCCCCGCCACCCAGGACTGGATCGCATCCCTGGTGCCTGCACGGCTGCGGGGAAACTATTTTTCCAGAAAAGATGCGGTCTGTGTTTTCGTCACGGTCACGATGATGCTGGTGTCCGGCATTGTCATGGACGCCGCCACCGGAGAACGGCAGCATATGGGGTTCACTTTAAACGGCAGTATGATTCTGCTTCTGGTGCTCTTAAATGCCTGGGCGTTCAGCTGTATGAAAGAACCCCGTCTGAGCGAGATGAATGCCGACGGCAAGGAGATACACGGAAAGCTGCGCTATAAATACTCGAAAAAGAACGTTGTGCATCATGGGAACCTTTTCGCAGAAATGCGAGACGCTTTTGGAAGCGCCGATTTCAGGATGGCCTTTACGCTCACGCTGCTCTGGCAGACCTCCTTTTACTGCGCTACTCCCTTTAACAGCAGCTATCAGCTGGAAGAACTGGGGATGCCCTTTACCTTTATCATGGTCGTCGGTTTCCTGTGCAATATGCTGCGCATCGCCATCACACCGCTGATGGGCAAACTGGGCGATAAACACGGTATGGCCTTCCTCTACAAATATTCCCTGCTGGGGATTCTGCTGTATTTTATCTTTTTTGCCCTGGCAGTCCCCTCCAATGCCTACCCGATGGTGATCCTGGGAACCGTCTCTTCCGCGCTGGGATGGAGTTTTGCCGGAATCGGCCTGTTCGGTGTGCAGCTGGAACTCCTGAACGAGACAAAAAGAGACATCCAGCTTTCGATCTTACTGGCGCTCTCCGGTGTGTACGGATTTCTGGTCTCCTTTGTGTCCGGATGCCTGCTTGATTTTCTGCAGAAGGTACTGGTTGCCCTGCCCGGGCGGCAGCTTTACGCCCAGCAGTTCACCAATGCCCTCGGCGCAGGATTTCTCCTGCTCACCATTCTCTATCTGAAATGCCGGGTGCAGAAAAGGGAACGGCAGCTGGAGACGTAAAAAGGCGAAATGGCACCCGCCTCTTGTCATGCCTGCTCCGCCTGCGCCTGCGCATTCATCTCCCGCAGTTCCTTGACTACCATCACCACAATGACCTGCGTGAGCAGAAACGTAAGGCCGTCCGCCACAGGCTGCGCCAGCTGAAGTCCCGTCACCCCAAAGATCCTGGGCAAAACCAGGATCGCCGGGATGAAAAACAATCCCTGCTTGCTGACCGCGGTAAGTGTCGCCCGGAAGCTGTAACCGATCGACTGGGTGAGCATGTTTCCGATGATCACATATGACTGAAAAGGGAGCAGACAGCACTGCATTTTCAACGCCAGCGCGCCGATGCGGATCACTTCCGCATCCTCTTTTCTGAACATACGCATGATCGGCGTGGAAACGGCAAACATGACGACGCCCATCACCAACAGAAAGGCAAGCGCCACACGGCGGCAGAAAAAGTATGACTCCAGCACCCTGTCATATCGCTTCGCCCCGAAATTGAATCCGCATACCGGCTGGAAACCCTGCCCAAAACCAATCAGCGCCGAATTGATAAACATCATGATCCTCGTCACAATAGACATGGCCGCCACCGCCGCATCTCCGAACCCGGATGCCGCCACATTCAGCAGGACGGAAGCCACGCTTGCCAGCCCCTGCCGTCCGAGCGTCGGCAGCCCGGCGGAAAGGATCTCTCCGTATACCCATCCCTGAAAAGTAAAATATTTCGGCAGCGGCTTCAATACATTGCCCGCACGGATCACCAGCACCAGCAGAATGATAAAGCTCATAAACTGACTGAAAATCGTGGCGATGGCCGCGCCTGAAATCCCCATGTCAAAACCGAAGATCAGGATCGGATCGAGAATCACATTCAGTACCCCGCCCGTGGTAATACCGATCATCGAAAGTGCGGCATTCCCCTGAGAGCGCAGATGGTTATTGAACACAAACGACACGGTCATGTAGGGGGCTGCGATCAGTATGTACTTTCCATAATCTTTCGCATAAGGAGCGATCGTCTCTGTCGCACCCAGGATCCGGACCAGCCTGTCAATATTGTAGATTCCCAGAACAGCCAGCAAAAGACCGAAGGTAAGGGCGGTATATACCGCCGTAGAACACGCTCTCTGCGCCTTTTCCTGTTCCTTTGCCCCCAGCATTCTGGAGATATAGTTTCCGCTTCCCATACCAAGCGTAAAGCCGATCGCCTGAATCATGGCCATCAGCGAAAAATTGACTCCCACGGCGCCGGAAGCGCTTGTGCTTAACTGGCTGACGAAAAAAGTATCCGCCATATTATAGATCGAAGTGATCAACATACTGATGATCGTCGGCACCGCCAGTCTTGAGATCAGACGACTGACCGATGTCTCCGTCATCATCCTGTATTTCTCTTCATAACTCATTGCTTTCATCCTGTATTTCTCCGTTCTTCTTCTCTGTCAAAACTCTGCAGGGCAAAATGACTTCCTGCTTTCCCTCTTCCCGGCCTTTCCGCTCATATTGATCAAACAATTCACACATACTTATTTCTTCCTCCTCTCTGATGCCCTGTTTTTGGAGCCATTCTTCTACATTCTCTGCTACTTTCTGTTTGTCCACCGGCCGATCCGGCAGAATATTTTTCTGGAAAATAAGCATACGATCATCGGGTAAACCCCGATCATGAAGATTTCAAGCAGACAGGAAACTTCTTTCCCGCAAACGATAAGAACTGATTCACAGATTACATCTCTATATGCTTAATTCGATGATCACAGCATAACACAAAGCGGCATGTATTTCAATGGTATTTCGTAGAATTTTCAGAGTGCCGGCGCACGGTCTTTTCCAGCAGGCACAACAGACCGACCGCAACCACCAGCAGTAAGACACACCACGGCACTGTAAAGAGCTTCTCCTGCAGCGCTGCGTTCTGGGCTGTCAGATACACCACACAGTTCGCTGCACCGTGAAAAAGGCAGGGTATCCGGAAATCATGGGTACGTTCATACAGCCAGGTAATCAAAATCCCCATACAGCAGCCATAAATCCCCTGCACCAGATTGCCGTGATAGATCCCAAACATCACGCCGGAAACGAACACCGCTCCGCTCACCGGCAGCCCGCCGCTTCCGCAAAAATGCCTGCGCAGCCGGTTATAGAGCACTCCCCGGAAGACAACCTCTTCCGCCAGCGGCGATATCACCGTATACAGAAACAGTCCTACACCAAACGTCACACCGTACTGATTCTGCGCCACTCTCTGGTAGCCGGCCGAATTCTGTACCAGTCCGGTCAATGACAGTAGAATATTGAGTCCAATGGAAGAGGCGGCCGCCAGCGCCGCTGTCATTGACAGTACAGCCGCTGCGAACCGCCCATACAGTTCCTTATGCCCGCCGCTTTTTCGCATCTGATGTTCGGCGCGAAGCATGGGCAGCAGAAAAGCCGCCCCGGTCAGCATACTGATCCCATTGACTATGCCGGTCACAGTTTCTCCGTGCTCTTCCAGCAGCTTTCTGACCACTGCTGCTGTTGTCCCTGCATCATCCGCCTGCATGCCGTTTCCGGAGATTCCTGCCATGATCCGCAGGACATAGGACAGGAGAAAGAAAGCTGCCATAAATACCGCATAATATACCACGAACGGCATCAGCACATCCCGTATTCTCCCGGGAAGATTCTCCTTCTTGTCTCCCATCCTCTAAACCATACCTTTCCGGTCAATCAGCCTGTTTCCTGTTCAACACAGCATAAATCGGCTGCAACATATCCGCCCATCAATAAAAGTTTCCTGATACATAATATTACATAAAATAAGTTATACGTGGAATTCTTCAATAATACTGTTCAGGCGTTCCACCACCTCATGCAGCTCACTCATGGACACATTGATCCGATCCATTTCCGAACTCTGGCTCTCTACCCGCTCGTTCACTTCCTGGCTGGCCGCCGTCAGTTCCTGTGTCTCGCTTGAAATATTGGAGAATTTATCTACAATATCGTCCTTGTTTCGATTAAGCTTCTCCACCGCATTCTCCAGTTCATTGATATCATTGCCCATTCCGGAGATATTGTCGCTGATCCGCTGGAATACTCCCTGCGTATCGGACATCGTACTCATGCAGTCTGTCGTCGTACTCTGAATCTTGCCGATCTGCGTACTGACATTCCTGATCTCCGCCTGAATCTCTGAAATAATATGATTGATATCTCCGGTGGCCGATGCCGTCTGCGCTGCGAGTCCGCCGATCTCACCGGCTACCACTGCAAATCCTCTGCCCATCTCACCGGCTCTGGCCGCCTCGATGGCCGCATTCAAAGCAAGCAGCGACGTCTGGCTGGCAATCTCGCTGATCGTCTTGCTGATTCCGTCAATGGAAAGGGACTTCTGGGACAGGCTGTTGGCCGTCTCATAGGTAGCATCCTGCAGTACGCGGCTCTGCTCGATCTTCCTGGAAAGCAGCTCCACAGTCTCCATCCCGTCATAGCACTGACTGACTGCCGCTGCCGCAACTTCGTTCATTTCCTCCATGCGCCCTGCCACATTGGACAGTTCATCCGAAAACTCGGCAAAATTCTCATTTGCCTGCTGTGTCTGCTGTGCCACGTCATCAATCGCGATCACGATCTGGCTGACTGTATCTTTCACGGAATGATTGTCGGATACCGAATTTTCCATCGATACGCGTACCGTATCAAACTGTGCTTTCAAGGTATCGGATGCCTGGACCATCTGCTGTACGATCTGATTCAGACGTCCGCGCAGTTCCTGGATCGCCCTGTCCATAACGCCCATCTCATCCTGACGCACATGTCCGCCCGATGCGTTGTCCTTCATCTGCAGCTTCAGTTCCCGCAGTTCTACGATCTCCTGCTGCATCGCAACGATCGGTCTGGTGATACTGTTGCTGAACACCGCCACGATCGCCGCCGCCACCACTGCCGCAATCAGCATCGTAATGACAAATGCCAGCATCACCCTGTTGAGCGCCTCATTATATACCGCGACCGGCGTGGCAATGGTAATACTTCCCACACTGCTGGGAAATGCCGTCAGATAACGCATCACACCGTCATAGTCTTTGATCGGGAGCGACGGATCCTCCATGGAAGCAACATATGCCCCGTCCAGGACCTCCAGTACTGAGCTGATTTTATCCTGAGACGGCATATACTCACTGTTCTCGTGCATCAGAATATTGCCGCTGTTATCTGTCATGATCACGTAACTGCCGTCCGCGCTGGCCGCGATCTCATTGACCATGTCAAACATGGTCTGCAGCTGCAGGCTCATACCGATCACACCCGTAGCACCGTTCTTACAGGTAAATTTTCTGGAGACCGGCATCACCATGCCACCGTCGTTATACGGTTCACAATAAACCTTTCCATCAGCAGCCAGCGCCTCCGTATACCACGGATAACCGGTATAGTCCCAGTCTTCTCCCAGTTCAAGCCTGCCACCATCCAGAAAAGTGCCGTCCGTAAACGCCGCGAACACATCCGTTGTTCCCTCATTCGCACGCAGCAGACCCTCCAGATAATCCACCACTGCGTCTTCGTTGACCGAATCCAGAGATTCCATATACACCACTGCAGAATCAACAATCGCAGTCTTCTCGGCGAGCCATGTCTGGATCGCAGATGCATAATATCTGGCCGTCATCTTAGCCTTCATATCATTCAGCTCATCGAACCGATTACGTGTCCTTACCAGAACACATAACATTGCGATCAACATGCATCCGATGCAGATCGCAGAAAAACAAATGATCAGTTTCGCTTTGATTTTCATCGTAAAATCCCTCCGGTATGTAATTTTTCAGCCGCCTTTAAGTATACCGTTTTTTCCCTGAAAAGTCAAAGCCGGCTAAGAACGGCAGCCTGCAATTTCCTGCTGATTTAAATTTTCAAAATACCCTTATGCCGGTGCCTGTCCGCCTGAAAGAAGTGTTTCTGCCAGTTCCTCTACCGTGTCCACGATCCTGTCCGCTCCGGCCTCCGCCAGCTCTCCTTCGGCCGCATACCCATAGGTCACGCCGATCGACGCAAGACCGAACTGCTGCGCACCCTTAACATCAAACTTCCTGTCGCCTGCCATGACCACATCCGTTCTGTTTCCGGCTGCTCCTTTCGCCGGCGCATCCTCTCCAAGCAACTGCCGCAGCGCCTCCTCCACCACTTCCTCTTTCCGCGCCCGGCTTCCGTCCAGCTCACTCCCTACCACCACCTCAAAGTAGGGCCGCATACCGAAATGCACCAGGATCTTCTCCACGAACACTTCCGGCTTACTCGACGCCACCGCCAGATGACACCCGGCTTCCTGCAGCCTGGCCAGCATCTCTACGATGCCCGGATATGCCTCATTTTCAAACCATCCACTGGCCGCATACCGCTCTCTGTAATAAGCCACCGCCTGCAATCCCTTTTCCTCGTCAAACCCGCAAAACTCCTGAAAACTGTCTAAAAGCGGCGGCCCGATAAAAGGTTCCAGCGCGTCGGCATCCGGAGCCTCCATGCCGAGTTTGCGCAGTGCATACTGCACACATCCTGTAATGCCCTGTTTCGGATCGGTCAGCGTACCGTCCAGATCAAATAGTATATAATGATACATGTCATTCTCTCCTTTTCACGAACAGCGCAGCAAGTGCACAGTTTATGATTATCAGTTACTTCCGTCGATAAATTGATATACTGTGTGATTTTAAAAAGAATCCTCACTTAGTATTAAATGAGGATTCCATTTCCAATTCGCTTCTACAATTTTCCGACAGCCTCCGGTCCGGCACCGCTCCATCCGCACAAACGCAAATCGTGCGGCCGGTTCAGGCCGTCATAAACATCTCATAAGCCCGCAGCGCCTGCTGCATCTGATAATTGATATTCCCGCTGCTTCCATCCGCCGCTGCCTCTGTGGCCCGTTCTACTGCACGCTCTTCCACAGACCGTACTTCTTCTGTCCCTGACAGATCAAAACGTGCTGCTGCCTCCGTACCCCCGGTCGTCTGAGCCGTTCCTGCTGCGGCATCCGTATCTCCCGCTTCCATCGGCCGCATGATCCTGGCCGCAATATTCTGGCCACGCCGCATCTGCTGCTCAAGCATCCCCTGGAAATCAAGCGTCTGTCCCTTCTTTAACGGGTTCTCGTTAAGACTCTCATCCGTAAGTTCGCTGTAATCAATCTTCTTATCCAGCACATTGTCCGATATTCTGGACAACTTATTCATACTGGCTGAATTTACCGTATTCGCATTATACACATACGGCCGAAAACCAACCGCACTCATCGCACCATATGCATTAATCGCTCCGATTGCCATAGCTCTTTCCCTCTTTCGATAACATAAAAATGTGCCTCACACCCATTCCGTATCTATTTTAGTACTTATTTTTAAGATTTACAAGCAGAATTTTCTTTCGCACATCAAACTTGTAACTATTCAGCCTTCGGCTTCATAGTTACGGAATCCGACCTGTTCCAGGCTTGCCTTCGGCAAAAAGGTCGGATTCCACTGGGCGCGTTCTTCGTCAACCTCTCTACAGCCGGAACATGTAACCTTCTGCACAGGCGTCCATTCCTCAATCAACATCTTCCGCAGCCACATCCACCGCTTCGGCTTCCTGTCGCAGTATTTTGGCTGTTCTTGATATCCTCGATACGATCCAGAGATCCGACACGCCGTCATAGATCAGGAAAAATCCGATCAACGTCACCACGGTATCCAGCGCCGCAAAGGGATTGAAAATCAGCAGCGCACCGAACCCTACCGTTACCAGTCCAAGAATCAGCGCCACCCACCATTTATCGTATTTCTCCCTGCCAAGCGCCACCGCCTGCTGCAGATTGTTCAGTCCGTGCAGCGCAATCACGATCCCCACAATGATCGGTATGATCGCCAGCACTTTCTCCGGCTTGATCACGATCCAGATTCCGACCACGGCAAAAATGATCCCCACGATCATATTCATCTGCGTGTACATACTTCCGTCTCTGTCAAAAAAACTCTCTGCCAGCCTTATCAGCCCGCCCAGAATCAGAACCGAACCGATGGCTGTACACACGATATGCATCGACATACCCGGCCAGATGGCCAGCACCAGGCCCAGCACAATACACAACAAAGCGGAGATCACCACATTTTTCTTCAGTTTCTTTAACAGGCTGCCCATAATATCCCCCTCCTGCATACAACACCCGCATTCTCTTTTTACCATAGTTAACGACATTAGAAATTTCGTTTTCTATATTTTATTCCTTTTCCACGATAAACACAACCGCTTCCGCACAATCCTGCCATTATTTATGACTGCTTCCTGAAAAACCCTCTCTTCTCCAATATTTTATAAAATCCGAATCCCAGTGCAGCTCCCAGACAGTTTAACAGGATATCGTCCACATCAAAGGCCCCGAAAGCGCTGAACAGCTGAAATGTCTCAATCCCCAGCACAAAAGTAAAGGCATTCACGAACATGACCGAGAATCTTCCGCCTTCCTGAGATACCAGCGGAAACAGAAAGCCAAAAGGGACAAAAACCAGAACATTTCCCGCCAGGTTCTCTACACTGTTTAATTTATATGCATAATCTATATACATCTTGATCGTATGGAACGGCACGAAATTTGCCGTCCCCAGCCCTTCCAGGATCACACCCTTCTGCCACGTATTGGCAATGGCCCTCAGCTGTTCAAATGGGTACTTGAAGATAATGACCTTGATGACCACCACAATATAAAGCACAAAAAGATATTTAAGGAAGCGCCTCGATTTCAGTTTCTCTAATTCAATCCTCATTTAATCTCCCATGGATTCTCTTTCCCTTCCATATGACATCTGCAACTCATCAGAGAGTCCTTCACCACCGTTTCCACATAGTTTCTGGTATAAAAGGCCATATGGTGCGACACCGTCACATTCGGAAAACTCCTGAGCAGTGCAAGCTCCTTATTCTTTAATATATCCGCTTTGTGGTCATAATAGTATAGTCCAAACTCATTTTCTACCACATCCAGGCCGGCAGCTCCAATTTTGCCCGCCTCGATGGCTTCGATAAAAGCGTCCGAATCGATCAGCGCTCCCCTGGCCGTATTGATGATCACCACCCCGTTCTTCATCTGCGCCATGGTGTCCGCGTTGATCAAATGGAAATTCTCCTCCGTCAGCGGCGTGTGCAGTGTGATCACATCCGCCTCTTCCCAGATTCTGTCCAGCGTCACATAGGAGGCATACTGTCTGACCTCCTCCTTCTCGTACAGATCATGAGCCAGAATACGGCAGCCAAATCCGGAAAGACTGCGGATCACCGTCTCTCCAATCCTTCCCGTTCCAATGACTCCAACGGTCAAATCTCTTAACTCCCTGCCGTTCAAGCCGGCCAGCGTGTAGTCCTGCAGGGCAGTCCGCCCCAGAATGGCTCCCATCTTACGGATGGACATCAAGATCAGCATCACCGTATAGTCGGCCACCCCATGCGGGCCGTAGGGAGCATTTCCCACCCGAATGCCGCATTCTTTCGCCGCCTCCAGATCGATATGGTCATACCCGATCGTTCTGGTGGTGATGTATTCCACCCCCTGCTCATGAAAAGCAAGCATCAATTCCGCGTCGATCCTGGACGTGATCACGTCCACACAGCGGCTCCCCCTGCACAGAGAGACATTGCTGTGATCCGGGGCATCCGCACACAATACTACCTCAATTCCCAATTCCTTCGCATATTCCAGAAACAGATCCTTCTCGTCGAAATCCCTGCAATTATATACCGTCACCTGCATCATAGGTTCTTCCCTCTTTCTTTTCCTTAAGTTTGCGTCCCTTCCGGCCGGTTATCCCGTACGGTTTGCGGCCGTTTCCTTCAGTCAGCCAATACGCTGCATCATGCTGATGTACTGCCACGTCGGACAACCCTCTACTTCTTATCAATCTTCTTCGATATGATTTTCTTAATGATAAGTGGCTCCTCAATCTTGATCTTCGCCGCTTCCTCCAGTTCGCGCTCTTCCTTTTCGGAACTCTTTAGTCTGGACTGGTAGCTGCGCTCCACTTCGCGCTCATATTCCTCCACGATGGCGATATCCTCCGGCCGGATCCGCCGGAACTTATTAAATCCTGCTGCCAGGATCTTGAGGCTCTGTCTGGTAGTGTCAAAGGCTCCGTCCTCATAGAGATTGATCACGATAATACCAATCGGCACCGCCAGGATCATTCCCATCACACCGGCCACCTTATAGCCGATAAACAGTAAGAACAGCGTAGGGATAGCGTCCACACCGATGGAGTCTCCCACGATCTTGGGCTGGATCACCTGCCGTACCAGCTGGCCCGACAGCCAGATGATGATCAGTCCCACCGCCATCTTATAGTCCCTGCTCAGAATCTCGATCACCGCCCAGGGAAGCATCACCGTACCCGTACCGAACACCGGCAGGAAATCCAGGAATGCGATACCCAGCGCCACCAGCGGCACATACCGCACCTTTAAAATAAAGAGACCGATTACCAGCATCACGTAAATCCAGCACTCGATCTTAAACTGCGCCTTGAAATAACCGCCCACTGCATTGCGGAAGCTCCTGCGGATCAGATCAAACCGGTATACTACCGCTCCGGGCACATACTTTTTCAGGATATTAGCCATATATCCTTTATCCGCCACAAAGAAATACGCCGAAAGAATGCACATGATAACGCCCAGGAAGATATCCGGCAGCTGCTTGGCCACATTTCCCACCGCCTCAAAGGTCGGCGTGCCGACACTCTCAATGATCCCGCCAAAATAAGTACCCATCTCCGAACCGAGATTATTCAGTGTTCGCTGCGTTTCCAACGGTAATTTATTGAAAAGTCCTTCCAGATTGTCTCCAACCTCGTTAAACTCCGCCATGATGCTGTCCCACAGCATAGGCAGCTCATTGACGAAACTGATCCCCTCCTTCACAAGTTTTGCGCCAACTGCATAGAACAGGAGGATCACCACCGCAAGCACGGCCACGATCACGATCACCGACGCCCCCTTGCGCCGTATCTTCAGCCGTTCCTCGAAGAAGCGCACCACCGGCGAAGCGATCAGCGATATGATCCACCCGATGATAAACGGCATAAAGAAGATGATGCACCGCGGCAGCAGAAAAATACACAAAAGCAGTATGATCAGCGCCGTCAGCAGATTCAGTATGACCTTCAGGTATGTCTTGATCGATTGTCTCATCCAAATTCCTCCATTTCTAACCAAGCCGCCCCTCAATTTATCGCACCGTTACCAACTTCAAAGCAGTTTCCCTAACCGGAGTACCCCCTCAGTCAATCCTCTGCCCCGTCCTCCAGCATCCTGTCCAGAAGCTCATAGATCTCTTCCCGTCCCTGTTTCGACAGCGAAGAGTAGGGAATAACCGTAGTATCCTCCACCACCTCCAGCGTATCGCAGATCAGTTTCACCTGCTTTTGCACCTGACTTCTCTTGATCTTATCCAGCTTCGTGGCGATAATGACAGGCTTATATCCCCTGTCCAGAATCCAATCATACATGATCCTGTCATTTTCGGAAGGTGCATGTCGGATATCGATCAAAAGAAACACCGCACGAATCTTCTTTGACTGATACAGATAATCCTCGATCAGCCTGCCCCACTGCGCTTTCACTTTCTCATTGGCAGTGGCATACCCATACCCCGGCAGATCTACAAAATACATCTGGCCGTTGATATTATAATAGTTGATTGTCTGCGTCTTGCCCGGCTGGGAGCTGGTACGCGCCAGAGACTTGCGGTTCATCAGCCCGTTGATCAGCGATGATTTCCCCACATTACTCTTACCTGCAAAAGCCACCTCCGGCAGCACATTCTCCGGCAGCGTGCTCGTGATCCCGCATACCGTCTCTAAATTTACATTCCTAATTACCATTCTTTCCTCCATACCGAAGCGTTTTACACCTCCCGGCATCCGTCACTGCACGAAAGCATGCCCCACGACCTCCTCCATACACTCTACCAGACAAATCTCTAAACCGTCTGTAATCTCCCGCTCCAGTTCCGCAATATCTTTCTCATTTTCCTTTGGGACGAGCACCTTATGTACCCCCGCCGTCCTGGCCGCCAGTATTTTCTCCTTCAATCCGCCGATGGGCAGTACTCGTCCGCGAAGAGTGACTTCACCGGTCATTGCCACATCCGCCCGCACCTGTCTTCCTGTTACGGCAGACAGGATTGCTGTCGCCATGGTAATCCCCGCCGACGGTCCATCCTTCGGCACAGCTCCTTCCGGAATATGCAGATGAAAATCCTTCTTCCGGAACAGCTTATCTTCAATCTGATACTGTTCTCCCACAGACCGTACATAGCTCAAAGCGATCCGCGCAGATTCCTTCATCACGTCGCCCATCTGACCTGTTAAGTCAATCTTACCTTCACCGGGCATCATATTTACCTCGATCTGCAGTGTATCGCCGCCTGCGCTGGTCCAAGCCAGGCCACGCACAATACCTGCCTCGTCCTTACCTGCAATCTTATCCTGGCGATACTTCGGTTTGCCCAGATAGTGTTCCAGATTTTCCGCGGTAATCTCGACCTTATCAGTCAATTTCATATCTTTCTTCTTTGCGCCCGTCATCTGCCGTCTCTCCAGAATATGCCGCGCCTCCTTCCGGCATACAGCCCCGATCTGCCGTTCCAGGCCCCGCACCCCTGCCTCTCTCGTGTAGCGGATGATCATGGCACGAAGCGCCTCATCGGTAAACGTCACTTCATCCTCTCTGATTCCGTTCTTATGGAGCGCCTTCTTCACCAGATGTTCTCTGGCGATATGGAACTTCTCGTTTGCCGTATAGCTGTTGATCTCGATCAGCTCCATGCGGTCCAGCAGAGGCCGGGGAATGGTATCCGTACTGTTCGCCGTGGCTATAAACAGTACCTCCGACAGATCGATGGGAATTTCCACATAATGATCCCGGAACGCCTCATTCTGTTCCCCGTCCAACACCTCCAGCAATGCCGAACCCGGATCCCCTTTATAGTCACTGCTGACTTTATCGATCTCATCCAGAAGCAGCAGCGGATTCCTGACTCCCGCCTGCCTGACCGCATTGGTGATCCTGCCCGGCATGGCTCCCACATAAGTCCTGCGGTGTCCTCTGATCTCTGCCTCATCCCGGATGCCGCCCAGACAGATACGGACGTACTTTTTATTCAGGGCTGTCGCCACACTGCGGGCAATGGAAGTTTTCCCGGTACCCGGCGGACCCACCAGGCAGATGATCGGACTCCTGCCTTTACCGGTCAATACGCGCACGGCCAGATATTCCAGAATTCTTTCTTTTACCTTCGTGAGTCCGTAATGATCTTCATTAAGAATCTTCTCAGCCCGCTCCAGATCGCTGCTGTCTCTGGAAGCCTTATCCCAGGGCAGTTCCAACAGTGTCTCTATATAGGCCCGTTCCACCGCCGCCTCCGAATTACTGCCAAGCACTCTCCTGTAACGATCAATCTCCCTGCGGATCTTCTCCTTGACTTCCTTCTTCGCTTTCAGCTTCTCCACCGCCGCCTCAAACTGCTCCACGTCGGAATCCGTATTCTTTTCCCCTAATTCTTCTTTTATATAGTATAACTGCTCCCGCAGAATATAGTCTCTCTGATTCTTATCGATCCGCTCCCGGATATCCTTCGCCAGCTCATTCTTAATCCGCATCACATCCACTTCCCGCACCAGAAGATCCGTCAGGATCCTGAAACGTTCCCTCACAGATACCGCGTCAAGAACCGCCTGCTTATCGGTCAGCGGAAGCGGCATATTGATCGTGATAGAATCCAGCAGCCGGCCTAACGGCATCTCTTCCTCGATCTGGTCCGCCACCGCCTTGCCAACCTTCGGGAAACAGGTATAATACGACGCAAAAGTCTCCTTGACCGTTCTGGTCATTGCTTCCTGCTCCGCTTCCGTCAGCTCTGTCATATCATCATTTTCATATGACACTTCCGCCATAAGATAATCATTTTCCTGTACAAACCGATGCAGCCGGCCTCTGGACTTTCCTTCCGCCAATACCCGCAGGACATGCCCCGGCAGTTTCGTCACCTGTCTGATCACCGAGATCGTACCAATCTCATACACATCGCCACATTCCGGATCTTCCACTTCCGCATCCTTCTGCGTCACCGCAAAGAGCCGCTGGTCTCCCAGCATCGCCCGCTCCACCGCCTCGATCGACTTCTCTCTGCTCAAGTCAAAATGAATGACCATCCCCGGCAGGATCGACAATCCCCGTAATGCCACTGCGGGAAGAACCTCTGTCTCTGCTCCCATTCCTTTGTAATGCAGATATGGCAGCGCTCCTATATCGGCAGACTCATAAGCTCTGCCGTTTTCTGTGTCTCTGCTCATAAATTATTCCCTTTCTTCGCAACAGTTTCCATAGACCAGCACAGTATACCTTATACTCATATCATTTTACTTTCCTGTAATGTCAACAAACGCCGCCTGTTCTCGGGCGACGTTTTCCTTTTGCTGCTATAGTTAAAGACATCAGACATTTCGTTTTCAGCCCTGCAAAGGCTACCATAATTTGCAATTTACAGCAATTCAGCCTTTGCTCTCACTGTTACTCGGCACGCATCAGTCTGTTGCGGTAAATAATGCGCGGTTTCCCCCTGCCTTCCACAACATCCTTTGTCAAAATGCACTCCGCAATATTGTCATCTGACGGAATCTCATACATAACATCCATCAGTACATCTTCCATGATAGAGCGGAGTCCTCTGGCACCGGTCTTTCGTTCATACGCCAGCCGCGCAATTTCCTGCGCCGCCTCGTCCTCAACACCCAGTTTCACTTCATCGAACTCAAACAACTTCTTATACTGTTTGATCAACGCGTTCTTGGGTTCCTTCAGAATCCGCACCAGCGCTTCCTGATCCAGACCGTCCAGTGTAACCGTAATCGGCACACGTCCGATAAACTCCGGAATCAGTCCAAACTTCATCAGATCCTGCGCTGATACTTCCTTCAGCACCGCCCCGATATCCTTGCTGCTCTTCTCCATGATCTGCGCATTAAATCCGATAGAATTGCGGTCCAGACGCTCTTCCACGATCTTCTCCAGCCCGTCAAATGCGCCGCCGCAAAGGAACAGAATATTGGAGGTATCGATCTGGATCAGTTCCTGATGGGGATGTTTCCTGCCGCCCTGAGGAGGAACGCTCGCCACCGTTCCCTCTATGATCTTAAGAAGCGCCTGCTGAACACCCTCTCCGGAAACGTCTCTGGTGATAGATACATTTTCACTTTTCTTCGTAATCTTATCGATCTCATCAATATAGATAATACCGTACTGCGCCCTGTCAATATCATAGTCCGCCGCCTGAATCAGCTTAAGCAGGATATTCTCCACATCTTCGCCCACATATCCGGCCTCTGTCAGGGTCGTAGCATCTGCAATCGCAAAAGGTACGTTGATAATCTTCGCCAAAGTCTGCGCAAGGTAGGTCTTACCCGAGCCGGTAGGCCCCACCATGATGATATTGCTCTTCTGTAATTCCACACCGTCGTCATCCGCCGGCGCCAATACTCTCTTATAATGATTGTACACAGAAACCGCCAGTACCTTCTTCGCATCCTCCTGCCCAATCACATAATCATCCAGAAAATGTTTGATCTCCACCGGTTTCAGGAGATTGATCTCCATCTCTTCCGCTTCCGGCTCTTCTTCGTACTCTTCCTCGATAATATCCGCACAGATCTCCACGCACTCATCACAAATATACACACCCGCCGGACCCGCAATCAGTTTCCTGACCTGTCCCTGTGTCTTATTGCAAAAAGAACACCTCACTCTGTCATCAGAATTCTTACCTGCCATTATAATGTTCCATGCCTTTCTTCTTCATTATTGAGCGGCCATAAAGCCATCAAGCCTCACAGCCGCTACCTCTCTGACCCCATGCCCGTGAGAACCTGTTTCCCTGTTCCCGTTATTTCCTCACTATACGGCACTGGCATGATTCGTGATAATACGGTCGATCAGGCCATAAGAAAGCGCTTCCTCGGCAGTCTTCCAATTATCTCTCTCTGTGTCCGCCATGATCACTTCGAAATCCTGGCCCGTATTCTCCGCCATGATCCTCGCCATCTTCTCCTTCGTGGCAAGAATATGCTTCGCCGTGATCTCAATCTCCGTAGCCTGTCCCTGCGCACCGCCGGCCGGCTGATGGATCATGATCTCCGCATTGGGAAGCGCCATTCTCTTCCCTTTCGTGCCGCCGGCCAGAAGAAATGCTCCCATGCTGGCCGCCATGCCGATACATACGGTGCTCACGTCACACTTGATAAAATTCATCGTATCATAGATCGCCATTCCCGCCGTAATCACGCCGCCGGGGCTGTTGATATACAGATGAATGTCTTTCTCCGGATCCTCTGACTCCAGGAAAAGCAGCTGCGCCACGATCACACTCGCCGACGCGTCGTTCACTTCCTCTCCAAGAAAGATGATCCTCTCCTTCAGTAATCTCGAATAAATGTCATAAGAACGTTCTCCTCTGGAAGTCTGTTCAATGACATAAGGTATTAAAGCCATAGTTACCTCCATTCCGAAGCGTTTTGCCAGAGAATGCGGACAGAATCTTACACTCTGCCCTGCGGCCAGGGAGTTTGGGACGCTTCGGCACAAACTCCTGATAGTAAACTTACATCATGCTCAGCCTGCCGCTCAGCGGGCCGCATGACTATCAAATCAGCAGATCTCTTACTGTTCTTCCGCATGCTCGGCCACGAACTCAGCAGCCTTCCTGACAGCCAGATCCTTCATGATATTCTTCTTCTCTCTATCGCCCATAAGCTCTTTTACCTTATCAATCTCCATCTGGTAAACCTCAGCCATGGTCTTCATCTCTTCTTCGTAATCTTCTTCCGTCGCTTCAATCTTCTCCGCTGCCACAATCGCCTCCAGCACCAGTCTGGCCCTGATCCGCTCTTCCGCCTGCGGCTTTACCTGCTCGATCATCTTCTCGTAAGTTGCACCCGTGAACTGCATGTACTGCTCCATGCTCATTCCCTGCATGGTGATTCTCTGTGCAAACTCGTCCACCATCTGTCTCTGCTGCGTCTCAAGCATCGCGTCCGGAATCTCCATCTCACATGCTTTCACTGCCGCCTCGACAGCCGCATTCTCTCTGGCAGACTTTGCATCCTTCTCTTTCTTCTCGGCCAGGTTCTTCCTTACGTCTTCCTTATACTCTGCCAGTGTATCGAATTCTGATATCTCACCTGCGAATTCATCGTCCAGCTCGGGAAGCTCCTTCTCCTTGATCTCCTGTACCACGCACTTAAACACTGCTTCCCTGCCCTGCAGTTCCTCAGCCTGATAGTCTTCCGGGAAAGTCACTTTCACTTCCACTTCCTTACCGATCTCGGCGCCGATCAGCTGTTCCTCAAATCCGGGAATAAATGCGCCGGAACCGATGGTCAACGGATAATTCTCACCCTTGCCGCCGTCAAAAGCCACACCGTCTACGAAACCTTCAAAATCAAGCACCGTCATATCGCCGTCTTTGACCGGTCTGTCTTCTACCGTAATATTTCTCGCATTGTTATCGCGCTCTCTGTTGATCTCAGCCATCACGTCTTCTTCCGTGACTTCTCTGTCGATCTTCTCGATCTTAACGCCCTTGTATTCGCCAAGCTTCACCTCCGGCTTTAACGCAACCGTAGCCGTAAAGACAAAGGGCCTGCCGGCTTCGATCTGTGTCACTTCGATCTTCGGGGAAGATACGATATCCTCCTCGCACTCGTCCACTGCTCTGTCATAAGCATCCGGGATCAGATCATTGGCCGCATCCTCATAGAATACTTCCTTTCCGTACATCTTCTCCACCATCATACGCGGTACTTTACCTTTTCTAAAGCCCGGAATGCTGATCTGCTTCTTCTGTTTCTGATAAACTTTCTCGACCGCCTTCTCAAAATCTTCTGCGCTTACTTCCACCGTAAGCTTCGCCATGTTCTTTTCTAATTTTTCTACCTGTAAGCTCATTGTATGGGTTCCTCCTTCAAATGCCTCTGCGACATTCGGAAGCCCTTTTGCCCCCAGTCACAGTCATTAAAGCATTATAGCACAAACTCCCGGAAAATGCCAACTGGTTTTTTCTATAATTATGCAGCCAGCGGCGGCAGTTTGCGGCCGGCCGGTCCACAAACCATTCCAGCCGCCGCGAAACAGCCGCCCTGTCTGTCACAGGACGGCCATCTCCACCTCTTTCCTTATTATATACTCTCGGAATCTCTCATCTCACAAAATCTGGCACAAGGAGACTCCGTGCGTATATTATTCTTTCAGTACCCGAATCCTTCTATACCTGTCATGGCTTCCGTTCTGCAGAGATACCCCGATGGAACCATGCAGATACGGCCGCACTTCATCCACCGCGCTCAGGACAACGTCCTCCACCGCCGCACGGATCTCATTTCCCTTTACGGTCACGGCGATCGTATACTCTCTGCCCTTCTCCCAGGCAAACGGTGTCTGCGCCAATACGCTGTACCCATTGTCGTTCTTTAAGATTGCCAGACGCCCATCCGGCAGAAAGCCGGCCGCATAAGAACGGATCGCCCCCTGTACTCTCACATTGACCATATGGTTTTCCCCGGTCAAAGGCGTGAATGTAAATTCGGCCCGGTAATCCTCCCAGTCATGTCTGCCGGTATAAGCTTCCGCAAAATCCGAGCACGACAGATGCATCTGTCCCTCTTCCAGATACATCAGGCCTTTCAGCTTCGTAAACTGACTGATCTCCCGGTGCAGCACCGTCCACAGTTCCTCCCGCTCCTTCGCAAATTCCAGGGAGTATTCCGGCTGCCCGTCCGCATACAGGTCGTCCACAATTCCAGTAAAATCAAACACCTGCGTATGCACTCCGTGGATATGGAAGCAAAATCCCATCTCATCCAGCAGCGCTCCTTCCAGGGCCGGAATCTGAAACGCAAGCGTCTTCCACTCTCCCTTCGTAATCTCCTGTCTTACGCCCTCGTAAATCTGCCCGCTGTGCGCATCACGCACATACAGGCTTACCTGCGCCTCCTGCGAATACTCGGGAAGAAAAGCGCTGCCGTGCAGGGTCTGTCCGGGATAAACCAGCGGAGAAAAGCACGGATCATAGCGGCTGTCATCAAAATCCGCGGGCGTGTAGTAAGTCTTCCGGTACAGATACACGTTTTCACCCGGTTCCACCGGCTTTGCAAGGAATTTCAGCGCACGGCTGCCCGTATGTGCCGTCTCATCCGTATTCACAAGCGCGTACTCCCGCTCCGCTCTCGCACGCTCGTCCAATCCGGCAGCTCTTATCCGCATGGCATGGGTGGAACCCGGAAATTCAAAGTGGCAGCTGTCGATCCTCTTTTCGGCGATCTCCCGCCATGGCTCCGGCATCTCTTCTCCCGCCACCGCATAGGCAAGCCTGGCAATGTATACCGCTCCATAAGGAATATCCATCATATTCATGGAACCGACAACACTGGAACATGCCAGAAAGTCATTGATCGGCTTTCTCCATTTATCATAGTCGATCCCTTCAAGCCCGCACCGCACTCCCATGATGGTGGCCACATTACCCACGTTGCAGTCCGTATCCCAACCACACATATTGCAGATATTCAACGTATCGGAGAAATCTCCTTCCCCGTACAGAAGCGCCAGAATCATTACCGCTATATTCGGAATGATATGGCAGGCCCCGGGATATTTGTCATAACCGAAATTTTCAAAGATAAACCGGAAGCACGCCCGCCAGTTCTCCGGATGCTTCTCATGATACTCCATCACCGCACGGACAACTCTGGCATATTCACAGTCCGCGGGAATATAAGAAAGTCCTTTTTCCAGGATCTTACGGATTTCCTTTTCCTCGAAGGCGCAGCTGATACAGACTGCCACGAAGATCCCGCCGTAAACGGCATTACCGCCATGGGTCACACTGGCCGCCTCCTTCGCAAAGCGCGCCGCCTGATCGGGATTGCCCGGACTCACCAGCCCCCAGGTATCGATAAAAATCTGCCCGCCGATCTGCTCTGCCGCCGCGTGGCCGTTCTGTTCAATGCTGCCGCTGGCGGGAGCCAGAATACCGTTCCGCAGATTCAGATAGGCCGTATGCTCCGTGGAGATCCCGTAACCGCCCCACCAGAAAAACCCGTGCTCGAAGGGCGCATAATTGAGAAGCGCTTCCGCTACATCCTGAGCTTTCACATCATAGCCGTGCCGCCCGTCCTCCAGCGCCCTCAGGAAGAAAAGCGGGCCATTGCTGTCGTCATCCGCCGCGAACTCCCGGTAAGCTACCGGATATCCGTTCAGTTCCCCATAAATATTTCTGATCTTTTCATAAGTCCATCCTTCGATCGGCGCTCCCAGCCGTATTCCGATGATCTTCGCCAGCCATCCGGCATAAATCTGTTCTATATAAGATGCTTTCATGAAATACCCTCCACTTTCTTTCAACTTTACCTCATCTATCCCTTAACGCTTCCGCTGGTCATACCTTCTATAAACCGGCGGCTGAAAAACAGGTACAGTATCACCACCGGTGCGATCGTAATCACGCTGGCCGTGTAAATCCTTGCCATGTTCATGCCGTATTCTCCTGTAAACCTCACATAACGGGTGTCTACCAGTTTCAATTCTTCTCTCGTGATGAAAGTATTGGACCAGAGAAATTCATTCCATACATTCACAAACACCAGAATTGCCACCGTGAGAAACATCGGCTTGGCGATGGGAAGCGTGATCCGCAGCAGGCTGTTCAGCTCATTACAGCCGTCTATCTTGGCCGCCTCCTCCAATTCCCGCGGGATCCCGGCAAGAAAGGTCCGCAGAAGAAGCATATTAAAAGGGATCTGAATCGCCGTATACACGATCATCAGGCTCCATCGCGTATCCACCAGCCCCAGCTTGTTCATGACAAAGTAATCCGGTACGATGTACAGGAAGCTGGGCAGCGAGATTGCCACGAAGAAATAGGCCGTAAAGAATCCCCGCAGCTTAAACTGCAGCTTGGTCAGCGCATAGGCCCCCAGTCCAACCACCACCAGCACCACCGCAATCACCACGAAAGCCGTCAGCAGACTGTTGAAATATGCCGTGGCATACCCGCCGATCTGCCAGGTTTCCCCGTAATTGTTGAAAGCCCACTCTGTCGGAAGCCCCAGCGGAGATGTCTTACATTCCCGATCCGTCTTGAAGGAATTCAACAATACCTGCAGAAGAGGCACGGCCGCAAACAGGACCATCAGGATCAAAAATACCATTGTCACAACGCTGGAGATCCTGTACTTCGTCTTATTTCTTACTCCGTTACTCATCTTCCATACCTCCCTTTTTACTGATATATTTCTGAAGGAAATATAAGATAATGCAGATGCCGCTCTGGATTACACACAGTGCATTGGCATACCCTGCACGATACTTCACGAATGCATTCTTATAGATATACGTGGCCATGATCTCCGTTGCATTCGCCGGTCCGCCGTTTGTCATAATGTACACATAATCAAACGTAAGGAATGACCACATGATTGTCATGATCAGCACAAATGCGATGGTCTGCCGGATGCCCGGAATCGATACATGCAGCAGTTCCTGAAACCGGTTTGCCCCGTCCACCCTGGCCGCCTCATACAGGGTAGAGTCCACCTGCTGGAGCGCTCCCAGGAACAATACCATGATAAATCCCCACCAGTGCCAGTTGTCCACAAACGCCACCGCAAACAGCGCAATCTTCGGATTGCCAAGCCACAGGGTCTTCGCCAGTTTCTCCCACCCCATCTGGCCAAACACCTGGTTGACTCCGTAATAAGGATTCATATAGGCCATCCAGATCCTGCCTGCCACAGCTGCCGAGATTACATACGGAATAAAATACACTGTCCGGAAAAACATCTGGCTTCTTCTAAGACGGCTTACCAGTATCGCGACCACAAATCCAAGAATCAACGGTATCGTGATAAACACCAGGAGCCATTCGATATTGTGAATCACGGACAGCTTAACGAGCGGATCCCGAAAGATTTCTTTGAAATTATCCATCCCTATAAACTTTGCATTCCCCATTCCGTTCCAGTCAAACAGAGACATGATCAATGTACTGAATGCCGGAACCGTCACGATACATGCATGGATCACGAATGCAGGAAGAATAAAGAGATAGGGTATGATATTCTGCTTTTTGATCTTCATATTAGAATTATGCCTCCATCCATCTGACAAAAAGACACGGCACAACGGCATTCTGTCTATTATATTTGTCCGAAAGCCGTTATGCAGTGTCCCTTGTATCATCTCTTTCTACTCAGTGCCATCCGCCGTTACGGTAATACCGGAATCGTTCCGGCTTCTCTCGCCGCGTCAATATAGCCCTGCGCATTTTCCATATATTCGTCTACCGTCAAAACATCCAGGAACAGGGAATCCGTATTCTCATTCATGTAGACACGCATCTCCGAAGGATAGAATGTCCAGGAACAGTACCCGATCTTATTCTCGTCCTGCGCTCTCATCAAAAGCTCATACTGATCCATCAGTTTCGCATCCATACCCTGCAGGTTCGCCAGGTCAAACTCCTTAAGCGGATAGGGCTGGTAGCCTGCTTCATTGATAGACTGATAGTGACGGTCCAGAGAGGTAAAGAGATAATTCATCACCTCTGCCGCCAGATCCGGATTCTTGCTGTTGGCATTGATCGCATAACCGCCGCCTGTCGCAAAAGGAAGAATCTCACCGATTGCCTCATCCTGCGGCATCATCTCCGAATCCCAATTACATTCCGGATAAGTCGCCAGAAGCTGGTTGGAAGCCCAGGTACCATCGATCATCATGGGACCTCTGCCTTCCGAGAAGAATGCCAGCATGTCCATATTGGATACCGATTGGGAAGCATTCTCACCGATATAGCCTTCATGCCACCAGTCAACCATAGTCTGGATCGAACTCTTGATCGGCTCATCCGTGTATTTGCCTGTGCCTTCCATAGCCGCTTTGATGGCCGCCGGCCCGCCATAACAGCTGGTAAAAGTAGAATAGAGCCAGTCAACCGCTCCCTGGTAATCGGAATTACCGAAAATGATGGGGATCAGGCCTGCATCCCTGGCTGCCTGCATCAATGTCACGAGTTCGTCTTTATTCTTCGGAACTTCCCAGCCGTTTGCTTCCATGACGTCCATATTGTAATACATTACCATGCCTTCAAATGAGGTCGGCAGAGAGTAAAGCTTATCATTGTAGAAGCAGCTGTTATAGGCCCATTCATAGAACATATCCTTCCAGCCGTACTGATCCGCATACGCGCCAAGATCCAGCACCTTATCCGCCTTTGCAAATTCCGCAACGTCCGTCGGCCCGTCAAGATCCAGAATATCCGGTCCGCCGCCGCCGGCAACCTCTACCTGCAGGCTCTGACGGTCAGAGTACATCTTGATCTCAATGTCCACATCCGGGAACGCCGCTTTCAACGGTTCATCAATATACTTCTCACGAACTGCCACCTGTGCATCGTCGGCAAGGTAACAGGAAATGATCAGCTTCTGCCGCTCTCCCGAATCTGTCTTTCCGCTGTCTTCATCCGCAGCAGCCTCCCCTGCCGTATCGTTTTCCTCCTGTGCCGTTTCACCGCTTCCTGTGTCATCAGAGGACGGACTGTTATTCCCCCCCCCCGATCCTCCGCAGGCCGTCAGAGAAAATGCCATTGTCCCTGCAAGAAGCAGCGCCCATAATTTCTTTCCGTTTTTCATAGTCTTCCTCCTGTTCTTCTCCAATTTCTGTTACATAGTTTTCTCCATTTCTGCGCTGTTTTTTGCGCAGACACAAATCTCGCGATTGAAAATTTTAATTTTCAATCTTTCTCTAATCCTGTTAATTTGCCAAAGCAAAATCAGAGACCATAGTTCAGTGCATCCACCTCGCTCCGCAGCGGGATGGATTTCTGTGCGCCCCTGCGCGTCACCGCAATAGACGCCGCCGCGTTGGCAAATGCCGCCGCCTGCCTGACCGGAATTCCCTCCGAGAGCGCCGTCACGAAAGCTCCGTTAAAGCAATCGCCTGCCGCCGTCGTATCCACCGCCGTGACCGTCCTTGTCGGGCAGAACCATTCTTCCCCCCTGTCCTTATAGAAAACACCCTTGTCGCCCAGCGTCACCAGAACATGCTTTACTCCCCTGTCCAGCAGCAGATCCGCCCCTTTATGAATCGCCTCCATCGACATCTGCGTCTGTCCGGAAAGCTTGAGCAGCTCTGTCTCGTTCGGTGTAATATAGTCGATCTTCTCCCAGATCTCCTCCGGCAGACCGTCCGGAGCCGGCGCCGGATTCAGAATCACAGTCTTCTTAAGTTCACCGGCCCGCCGGATGGCATAGAACACCGCGTCATAGGGAATCTCCATCTGCAGCATGATATAGTCCGCTTCCTGAAACAGGTTGTCATGTTCCTGCAGATAAGCGACGGTGCAGAAATGATTCGCTCCGCCTACCACAACGATACTGTTATCCCCTCTGGCATTTACATAGATCACAGCCGTCCCGGTGGGAACCTCCCGTACCGTCCGGATACGGGAAACATCCGCTCCGCACTCCCGCAGGCTTTCAACCAGCGCCTCTCCCATGCTGTCTTCTCCCACACAGCCCAGCATCACGACGTCCCCGCCAAGCCTGGCCGATGCGCATGCCTGATTTGCACCTTTTCCTCCAGGAATATATGTAAGACTGTCGCCAAGAACAGTCTCCCCTTCGAGAGGCATATACTGCATACCAATCACCATATCCATATTGAGACTGCCGATATTCAGAATTTTCCGCTTCAATGCATCACCTCCCACTCATATAGGAAAATGTTTTCGTAAAAGTTTTTCTTGTGTGTTTATGATAACATCTCGCCTTTTTCTTGTCAATCAATAAATATATTTTGGTCAATTAAACTATTTCGAAAACTGTTTTCCTATGCAACTTGCACAATTTCAGTCCTTTTCCGATTGACAATTACCTGTTTTCCCTTCATACTATAAAAGAAGAAGAATGCATGATCGGAGTATTTTGCCTATGACTATCAAAGAAATTGCACAACTGGCCGGTGTTTCCATCTCGACCGTTTCAAAGATCGTAAATAATAAAGACCAGAACATCCATCCGGAAACCAGAAGCCGTGTCCTGAAGATCGTGAAAGAATACAACTACACCCCCTACGGCACTGTCAAGAATCTTTCCACTGCCAAATCTTTTCTGCTGGCGGTGCTCCTTCGCAATTCCGGCCTTTCCCCTTTGATGTTGAACGGAATTCTGGAAACCGCGCAGGCGCACGGATACAACGTCCTTCTTTTTGACAGCCAGGACGACTTGAACACAGAATTGAAACATATCACCACTATCTGCCGGAAACGGGTCGATGGTGTGATCTGGGAGCCTGTCAGCCCCGGCAGTACGGCACATGTCCAGCACCTCACACATCAGGGCATTCCCATCTGCTGCCTGAACGACGGTGCGGCTTTCCCCTCCTACTCCATCGATTTCCAGGAAATGGGCCGCCGTCTGACACAGAAAATGATCGACCACAAACACACCCGGATGCTCTGCCTTCTCAAGAAGGAGAATGCCCGTTCCGAGCAGGTTTTAAACGGATTTCATAAATGCCTGTACGAAAACGGTCTGCCCTTCAACGAGGACGTCCTTCTCTACAGTGACAGTTTTGCAGACAGTTCCCATTTTCTGCAGAAAATCACCGAACTCGATATTACCGGGATTGTCAGCTCCCATTTTTCCTCATCTCTGCTTTTATATGAGCAATTATGTAAACTTCATTACTGTGTACCCTCCGACCTGTCCCTGGTCAGCCTGAAAGAAAATGACCAGAATGCCATTTCATTTCCCCATATCTCAGGCATCAGGATTCCCTGGCAGGAATTCGGGCGCTTCGTATGCGAACAGTTGATCGAAAAATGCGAGAAGACGGCTTCTGACGATGCCGTCAGGCTCTTTGCTGCCGATTTTTGCTTCGACAGCGAGGACAGCATACGCATCCCGTCTTCTTTATGCTCAAAAAAGCTTGTCGTTGTGGGGAGTATTAATTCCGATATGACCTTTAATGTAGATTTCCTTCCACAGGCAGGAAAAACCACAAAAATTCTGAATGCCACCAGAACGGTGGGTGGAAAAGGCGCCAACCAGGCCGTAGGCGTGGCCAAACTCAACTGCAAGGTCACACTGATCGGCGAGATCGGCAATGACATCGACTCCTCCTTTATCATGGATGCGCTGAACCATGTGGGCGTGCCGGGCGAGGGCATCCACAGAGACCTCTACTCACCCGCCGGAAAAGCCTATATCTATATTGACAGCAACGGCGAGAGCACAATTACCATCCTGTCCGGAGCCAACGCCAGTCTCTCTGCGGAAATGATACGCCAAAGACAGCATCTGTTCAAAAATGCCGGCCTTTGCCTGATCTCTTCCGAACTCTCCGTAGAGACACTTCTGGAAGCGGCAAAAACCGGCAGAATGTATGGTGCAAAAAATATCCTGAAACCGGCCATTCTGGGAACCATCCCCGACCGGCTCTATGAACTGATCGACATCCTGATCCCCAACCGCAAGGAGGCGGCCTCCCTGTGCCCTGCCGGCGCTTCCATAGAAGAACAGGCCGAATATTTTCTCAGCAAAGGGATCGAAATCGTGATTATCACACTGGGCGAAGACGGCTGTTATCTGAAGACCGGCGAGACCGCCAGATATTTTCCCGCCGCAGATTTCGTGGCCGTGGACACCACCGGCGGCGCTGATGCCTTCATCTCTGCATTTGCCGCCTACCTGACAGAAGGCTATTCTCTGGAACAGTCCATACGCATCGCCACCTACGCTGCCGGCTTCTGTGTCTCCCGTCAGGGAACGGCCCCCGTTCTTGCGGACCGCAGCACGCTGGAAGCACACATCGCTAAATTTGAGCCTTTGCTTTTGCGGCGCCCATAAAATCACCCAAGACCACTCTCACTGCCTGCAGCAGATCCGCATCCTCTTCCCTGTGGGTTGACATGACAAGCGTCCTGCCCTGCAGATTGTCCATAAGAAAACCGGCGCATCGCACACGGGTTTCTTCATCCAGCCCGGTAAAAGGTTCATCGAGAACCAGCACGTCCGCATCCGAAAGCAGCGCCCGCAGCAGCGCCACACGTCTGCGCATCCCGCCGCTCAGATTTTTGACCGGATTGGTCAGACAATCTTCCGGCAGGATTTCCGCCGCCTGCTGCCTGACGTAAGCCGCCTGCTGCCTCCTTGCCATACCGGTGAAACCATTCGGCGGCGCCCCCTTCTTTCCGCCTGTCTTCATGCCCAGAAGGATATTACAGACCGCATCATACTCCTCACACAGCCTGTCCTCCTGAAAGACCATGCCGATTCGGCCGGCCATCCCCGCGGCTTCGCCCCTGTCTGCCTGCTCCAGCCCTGTCAGTATCTTAAGCAGCGTCGTCTTCCCGGCTCCCGAAGGAGCCATCAGCAGATACCGCCCGCCCGCTTCCATCGTCAAACTGAAATCCCGCAGCACCGGCTGTCCGTCGTAAGCTTTGTCAATGTGCTGCAGGCGGATTCTGCCCTGTGCCTCCTTCTTTTCTTCCGGATCTTCACAAGAACGCTCCCTCAGCCCACAAACCGGATACGGCCGCCACTGTGCAAACTTTCGGAAAAGCCAGAGGACCGCTTTTTCAAACAGGAAGCTGACCAGTACGATCGTCACCGTCCACGCAAACAATCCCGCCGTATCCAGATAAATCTTTGCCATATAAAGCCGCTCCCCTAACGACAATTCCGCCAGTCCGATGATCTCCGCCGCTACGCCGGACTTCCAGCTCATGCCCAGCGAAATCTTCAGACAGCTGCCCAAATGCGGCATCAGCGCCGGTCTGTAAATATAGAAAATCTTTCTTCCCCGGCTCATGCCAAACACCCGGGCCATCTCCAGCAGCTTCCCGTCCGTCCCCTTCAGACCGGCCACGGTATTCACATACACATTGGGAAACACGATCAGATAACTGATCAGAAAGGACAGCTTCCCGGCGCCGAACCAGATCAGCAAAAGCACCACAAAAGAAGCCACCGGAACAGACGTAAGCACCGCCATCACAGGTGCAAACAGCTCCTCCACCCAAGACAGGCGAAAGCCTGCAGCTCCCAGCAGCAATCCCGCAAAAAGGGCCAGGAAAAATCCCAGCCCGATCCCCGCCAGCGAATGAAAAATAATCAGAAAAAAGTCGGGGCGCAGCAGATTCTCTGCGAAAGCAAGCAAAACCTGGACCGGCCCCGCCAGCAGGACCGGATTATCCGCCCAGACCGCTGCCGCCTGCCAGACACCCAGCCAGAACAACACAATGATCGCTTTCTTCATCATTTTCTCCATTTCTGCGCTGCTTTTGTCTCAACTATGTTGAGACGTCGCATGAA